>CETH01184130.1_pt1 | contig 28149 bp, 24 predicted proteins | sample 361461 | NCBI WGS metagenome assembly CETH01 (sample SAMEA2622695, study PRJEB7988) | marine metagenome | isolation source: saline water (ENVO:00002010), including
TACCTGAATAGGCGCACCTGTAGCCATCTCAATAAGCTTAGAACGTTCATAATTTGAACCATGACTATGTACATGTTCTTTTAACCAGTCAATTATCGGCTCAAAATCTATACTAGCAAGACATTCATTAAATGTTGGAATATCTCTCTTAATAGACTCACAAATTTGCGCTGCCAATATTGCTCCCATAGTATAGCTTGGAAAATAACCAAATGAGCCAGTGGCCCAATGAATATCCTGCATTACTCCATCTCTTGGATTCTTAGGCACAATGTCTAGCCAATGATACATATGTTCATTCCAAGCAGAAGGCAGATCATCAACCTCGAGAGAACCAGCCATCAATTTTTTTTCTATGTCATAGCGTAAGAATATATGGAATGGATATGTAACTTCATCTGCATCGACCCTGATCAAGCCAGGCTTAACTTCTGTTGATGCGTTATATAGTGCAACAGAACCTCCAGATCTCTTTATTTCTTCTGCACCGAAAATACCGCATAAATGCTTTTCAAGATATTCAAAAAATTTCATGCTCCTGCAAAACTGCATTTCAAATAATAAAGACTGGCTTTCATGAACTGCCATGCCGCAAGCATCTCCTATAGGCTGATTTTTCCATGATAGAGGAAGATTACGCTCATATATAGCATGCCCAGTTTCATGGACAACTGCCATAAGTCCTTGCATAAGGTCATCTTTATTAAATCTAGTGGTTATTCGCACGTCATCACTTACACCCCCACAAAACGGATGATGACTTGTATCCAATCTTCCATGAGAGAAATCAAACCCCATATCTTCCATAATCTTTACGGCTAATTTGTATTGTGATCCCTCATCCAACTGTAACTTAATAGAATCATATGACTTTTTTTTCTGACGCTCACGAACAGCACTTAGTAGATCAGGTAAGAAACTCTTGAGTTCATCAAATAATAAATCTATATCTTTCTGATTCCCACCCGGGTCGAATTGATCCATTAATGCGTCATAGGGATCACACTTCTTTGCAGAAGATAAAATTGACGCCTTCTCTCTCACCTTATCAACAACCGGTTTAAATGACTCTGCAAAAATTTTAAACCTTTCTTCTTCTCTTGCCTTCCTCCAGGAAATTTCACAAGTTGCAGTTAGCTCTGACAATTCCCTAACTAATGAGCCCGGTAAAACTTTTGCATATGATATCCTTCTACCCATTAATTTGAGATTAGACCTTTGCCAATCTAGTAGATCACAATTTCCTGCCTCATCTAAAAATTCTGAGGTATTTGAATCACATAGCAGCTCATGAACTAAGACCTCTATCTCAGAAATTTGCTGAGCACGTCGTGTAGCCCCGCCCTCCGGCATCTTAACTGCCCAATCCCAATGAAGGACTGCTATTGATTCTTCTAGAAGTTTGATACGACTAAAAATTTTTTCAAGACTTAAATAGGAATCCACAATCTTCACCTATTTATTTCCGTTTATTATATTATGATTTTGATCTTCTACGTATTATGTAAGTAATAACACCAAGAGCTATAGCCAGAGAATACCACACAATTGCATATTGGAGGTGTTCATTTCGTAAAATCACTCTAGTCTGACCACCAACAGGTAAGCCCCCATAATTCTCAGCATTGTCAGCATCTATTAAAAAATTTTGTTCCTGAATATCAAGAAATCTTGATATTTCAGGTAAGTCAATCCAATACCAAAATTTTTCCTCTGGTACATTTTCTGGCCTCATAAAACCATCTTCTTGCCCTTTAACTACTAGTCCATTGATTCTTATAGTGCCCTTTACCTGGCCTTTAACTCTTGTAGATGCCTCTTTTTTTGCCTCAGGAACCCAACCACGATTTATAATAACAATCCTTCCATCAAGTGTTTTAAAAGGAGTTAAGATTTGGTATCCCACGTTACTTTTGAAAGATCGAGCAGCTAAATACATTTCTTGATCATGTTGAAAACTACCTAAAACAAATACTGGGCGATAATACCAATCTGAAAAAGGCTCCAATTTCTCAGGTAAAGCTACTGGCTCGCTCATAATCTGTTGTGACCTAAAATCATTGAGTTCGATTTTCCAGAATAGCCTGTATGTTTGCCAAGCACCCAAAGCAAGCAAAAGAGCAATACCAGGTATCGCAATAAATAAAATCCAGCGTTTGGAGCCCCTACGCCAATTTTGATCAGAACTTTTCAAAGGTAGAAAAATCCCGAAGATAGGGGAAATAGATCTTTAATATTTCCTGACATTAGCACAAATGCCGCAATTTTAAGCGCCGCCCCACCAATATATCCATATGAAAAGGAACAACCATACAACATCAACAAAATGCCAATACCAAGCCGCAGCCTCAAAGCCAATATGCTGCTTTGGCGTAAATTGATTTTTTACGGCCCTATATAAGCATACTCCTAGAAAAATTGCCCCCACAGTAACATGGAATCCATGGAATCCTGTAGCCATAAAAAATGTGGATGAATAAATACCTTCTCGAAAACCAAAAGCTGCATGAGAATATTCATAACCCTGAACACACAAAAATATTACACCTAAGCCCACAGTTAGTGAAAGTCCCCATATTAAATGCTTCCGGTTCCCGTGCTTTAAAGCGTGATGAGCCCAAGTACATGTTGCTCCAGAGGTCAGAAGTAAAAGAGTGTTAAAAAAGGGAAGTTCCCAAGCATAGATCAATTCTATATCCGGTGGTGGCCATGTAAAATCTGTAAATTCTGTTGGCATAAGAGAAGCGTTGAAAAAAGCCCAGAAAAATGCAGCAAAAAACATTATCTCCGAAGCAATAAACAATATCATTCCAAAGCGTAGTCCTCTCTGAACTACTGCAGTATGGTCACCCCGTTCGTGACCTTCACGCACAACATCACGCCACCAACCTCTCATTGTAATCACAGTTAGAACAAACCCTATAATCATCATCCAGAATTGCTCTGTAGCAAAATATAGGACTGCCCCTCCCAATAATACTCCCCCGGCAAGTGCTCCTAGGGCAGGCCAAGGACTAGGATCAACTAAATGATAATCATGTCCCTTAGTATGATGTTCAGCTTTTTCTGGAGATACATCGCTCATGATTTTACCTCATAATATTTCAACAGTGGGTAAGCCTATCAAAATTACATATATAATTATTACTCAGTAGCATAAGCAACCCGTACGTCATTTGCTACCTCTTGATTTAATTGATTCACATACTCACCATCATTCTCTTCATCAAAGTTAAAGAATGTATAGGATAAAGTAATAGTTCTCACATCGTCTAAGTTCTTGTCATTTTCTATATCCGGGTCAACGAAAAATGTTACTGGCATCTCGACTGTCTCACCCGGCATTAAAACCTGTTCTTGAAAACAAAAGCAATCAATCTTATTGAAATAGATACCAGCCTTTTGAGGAGTAACATTAAATGTTGCTGATCCAGAGATTGCCTCATTAGATAAATTAGTAGCAGAATAAAATGCTAGTTTATTTTCACCAATGCGCAATTTTATTTCCCGCTGACCTGGCTTAAATCTCCAGGGCAATTTTCCCGCTACATCGGCATTAAATTGTACTATTATTTCCCTATCACCCATCTCCACAGATTCACTATCAACCTTTTGCGTTGTTCCCCCATACCCAGTAACCTGACAAAAAATCTCATAAAGCGGCTGGGCAACAGCTACTAAGCCACCCATGCCTAGCAGTATGCAGCCTAAAAGTGCTACTGTTACAATTTTTTTCCTTCTAAAACTTTGCATATCTAATTTCCAAATTTTACCAATGTCACTAAGAAGAAAATAATTGCAAGTAAAAGTAAAATTCCCGCAAGAACAATGTTCCTAATACGACGACGACGATGTAAATCATGTAGAGGCATTTATAACTCCCATACCCCTATAAATATATAGGCCAAGCATTATCAACTAATAAAAATGCGAATATAAGAAAAAGATATAGTATTGAAAAAGGAAAAAGACGTCTTGCGGATTTCATGCCTTTCTCACGAAGGGTATTGAAAGAAAGGAGCAAAAATATTAATCCTAAAATAACTGCACCTACTCCATAAATTAGACCTGTTAAGCCTATTAAATTAGGTAAAAATGTCATAGGCACCAAGGCCAAAGAATACAAGAAGATATGTCTGCGCGTTATAGCTTCTCCAGACACCACAGGAAGCATTGGGATACCAGCTCTATCATAGTCGCCCCTTCGATAGAGTGCCAAGGCCCAGAAATGTGGAGGCGTCCATAAGAAGATAATGGCGAATAAAATAATAGATGGAAGAGAGATGTCTCCAGTTACGGCTGACCATCCAATCATTGGAGGGAAAGCACCAGCTGCTCCACCTATGACTATGTTTTGCGGTGTGCGTCTTTTCAAACCAATAGTATAAACAACCACATAAAAAAATATTGTAAATGCCAACAATGCAGCAGCAATCCAATTAACTGCCAGCCCCATTAATACAACTGACCCTATAGACAAAGAAATACCAAAGCCAAGGGCAACTTCCGGAGCTACCCGGCCAGCTGGAATTGGCCGAGACTTTGTGCGGCTCATAACGGCATCAATATCTCTATCATACCACATATTTATTGCACCTGAAGCACCCGCACCAACAGCTATACAAATTATAGAGACAACAGCTAAAATAGGATGGATGTCTCCCGGAGCAAGAAGTAGCCCCACAACAGCAGTAAAGATAACCAAAGACATAACTCTGGGCTTGAGAAGTTCAAGCAAGTCACGCAATGACACAAAAGTATTTTCTGAGTCGAGGGATACCGATCCCTCTTTCTCATATTTTGTCAAAGTTGCTTCACTCAATGCTGTATCCCCCCCCTTAAGGAAAGCTCTTTACTTTACCCTTGGGAGCTGTTCGAAGGTATGAAAAGGTGGCGGTGAGCTAATAGTCCACTCAAGAGTAGTTGCGCCCTCACCCCATGGGTTGTCACCGCAACGTTTCCCATGCCTAAAAGTTACATAAAGTATATAAATGAAAAGCAACAGGCCGGCTACGGATATATAACTCCCAATTGAAGCAACCATATTCCAACCAGCGAACGCATCAGGATAATCTACATATCTCCTAGGCATACCTGCTGCACCCAAGAAGTGCATCGGGAAAAATGTGAGATTAACACCGATGAATGTTATCCAAAAATGAATTTTTCCTAATAGTTCAGGATACTGTCTACCAGACATCTTACCAATCCAGTAATAGAAGGCCCCGAATATCATAAATACAGCACCTAGTGAGAGAACGTAGTGAAAATGTCCTACAACATAGTAAGTATCATGAAGGGCCATATCGACCCCTGCATTTGATAAAACTACTCCCGTAACCCCACCTACGGTGAATAAAAAGATGAAGCCGAATGCCCACAACATTGGTGTTTTAAACTCTACCGACCCACCCCACATAGTAGCTATCCAGCTAAATATCTTGATGCCCGTTGGGACTGCAATAACCATAGTAGCTGCTATAAAATAGCCTCTTGTATCAACATCAAGACCAACGGTATACATATGATGCGCCCAAACTACGAATCCTATGAAACCTATTGCACACATAGCATAAGCCATCCCTAAATATCCAAAAATTGGTTTTTTGGAAAATGTTGAAACAATATGACTAAGAATTCCAAATCCAGGTAAAATCAAAATATAGACTTCGGGATGTCCAAAAAACCAGAAGAGGTGCTGATACAGCACAGGGTCTCCACCGCCAGCTGGATCAAAAAATGCTGTACCAAAGTTTCTGTCCGTCAATAACATTGTGATAGCACCGGCTAAAACAGGAAGCGATAGGAGCAATAAAAATGCGGTCACCAGCACTGACCATGAAAACAGTGGCATCTTGTGCAAAGTCATACCAGGGGCACGCATATTAAGTATTGTGGTGATAAAGTTTATTGCACCAAGAATCGAAGACGCACCAGCTAAATGTAATGAGAAAATTGCTAAGTCCATTGCAGGCCCAGGTTGTCCATAGGTTGAGAGTGGAGCATAGATTGTCCACCCGCCTCCCACACCAGTCCCTGAGGCCGAAGGTACGAACATTGAAACTAGAAGGAGAATAAATGCAGGAACTATAAGCCAAAAACTTATATTATTCATCCTAGGAAAGGCCATGTCTGGTGCGCCAATCATTAACGGCACAAACCAATTACCAAACCCTCCGATAAATATAGGCATAATCATGAAAAACACCATGATGAGGCCATGAGCAGTTATAAAAACTGAGTACTGGCGAGGATCATCGGCGTAAAACTGAAGACCAGGCTCCATCAACTCCATCCGGATTGCTATCGATAGAGCTGTCCCTATAAGACCCGCAATAAGACCAAACACCATATACATAGTACCGATGTCTTTATGATTAGTTGAATACAACCACCTGGTAATTCCTCGTGGAGTGTGATGATGTGCTGAGTGCTCGGCATCATTTTTAGTGAAATAGCCCATCTATATAATCTCCTCGACCTGACTTATCTTGAATTAGCCAGAATTAGGTTTTGTGGTGTATCTTGATTATTTTGCGCATATTCTTCTCGCGCAAAATCAACCCATTCTATGTATGCTTCTTTTGACACAACCTCAACGTTAATTGGCATAAACGCATGATATGCGCCGCACAACTCTGAGCATTGACCATAAAATACTCCTTCTTTGGTCGCTTTAAACCATGCCTCATTAACCCTTCCAGGTATCCCATCAACTTTCACACCAAATGCTGGTATAGTCCACGCATGGATCACATCGTCAGCGGTAACAAGCAAACGAACAGTAGTATCAACCGGGACCACGACCCTTGTATCAGTCTCCAGCAATCTATACTGGCCTTCAGTGAGCTCTTCCTCCTCAAGCATCACTGCATCAAAAGATATGTCTTCTCCTATATCTGGATATTCATACGTCCAATACCACTGTTTTCCGATTGCTTTAATTGTCATCTCAGCATCGACTGCCCGATCCTGATAATAGAGAAGCCTCAGTGAGGGCACAGCTATAGCAACCAAAATTATTACTGGTATTACAGTCCATAAAACTTCAATAAGTGTATTATGTGACCGCTTTGTAGGTACAGGATTAGCTTTACGATTAAATTTAAAAATAATTATGCCCAAAAGCACAAAGACAAATAATGATATGATTACACACATCCAAATCAAAATATTATTGAAATCCACCAAGCGCTCCATGACTGGAGTAGCAGGATCTTGGAACCCAAGCTGCCATTCCTCTGGCACTTGAGCATGTCCTATACCTGTCAATACAATTGTAGCCAACAGAGCAATTGCTGGAGCCATTAAACTTCTAATTGGAATCAAGTTACTCTCCCGTTAACAAAAATCTAGTTACTAAAACCCCTTAAAAAAACATTTAACATATCCTGAAGAAATCCGACCTTTGCCGAAAAATAACTCCTGATAAATGCTCCAAAAATCAAAAACAGAACATCCAAGTAGATGGTTCTAAGCAAACAAGATAAAAGCACATAGCCTCTATATAACCCTAGAACTAAACATATGCTAGAAATAATCAAAATACAATTAAACGACTGAAATTAATATTAAATAAGCGGCGTATATTCAACTAATATAGTTCACAAATATTAATTGCGACTTAATGTCGCGGATTTTAAATTTTAGTAACTTTATTCCAATAGTAGAATCATTCCTAAATCGCCCCTATGAGCTAGATTTTTTGTTTTTGCCATCATATATAACCGAAAGGCTTCAATCCTAATTATATTTCGGGCACTAAATATTCATATCACTTCGGGAGATTTTTTAATGACTAATGAGGCTGTTACTAAAGACCTTTTTTTTGATGCAGCGGGGTTAGATATAAATGAAGCTAATTCTATAACTACTGATAGTCTTATGCGAGCTGATGATGGTGAATTGTTTTTAGAGCACAAACAAAGCGAGAGCTTTAATTTTGAAAATGGCAATCTGAAGGAAACTAACTTTGACTCCTCAGAAGGATTTGGCCTAAGGGCAATCTCGGGAGAATCAATATCCTTCGCCCATTCATCAAACTTATCAAATGATGCGCTTAAAAGGGCTGCAAAAACTATAAAAAATGCCCATAAAGGATATCACGGTTCTTTAGCTATACCTCCATCGGCTACAAATAATCAATTCTATGAAAACTTTAATCCACTACAAAAACTAACATTTAAATCTAAGGTAGATACACTTGCTGCAATCGACTCGTACGCACGTGGCCTTGATTCTCGCGTTCATCAAGTCATCACTTCTCTAACAGGTAGTTGGCAGGCTATAAGAATAATCAACAATAATGGGCAGCATGCTTCAGATATCAGACCGCTTGTAAGGTTAAACGTTTCTATTATAGCTAAAGACGGAAATAGACAAGAAACTGGGTCACATGGAACTGGAGCCAGAAAAGATTATTCATCATTCTTAGATCCAACAAACTGGCAAAAACAAGTAGATGAAGCATGGAGACAAGCTCAAACAAAACTTGATGCAATAGCAGCGCCAGCAGGTGAAATGTCAGTTGTCCTAGGCCCTGGTTGGCCTGGAATATTGCTGCATGAGGCTGTTGGTCATGGACTTGAAGGAGATTTTAACAGAAAACAAACGAGTGCATTTGCGGGACTGTTAGGACAAAGGGTTGCCGCACCTGGTGTTACTGTAATCGATGATGGAACTCTCCCTCACAAACGCGGCTCTCTTACTATAGATGATGAAGGCACACCAACTGGTAGAACAGTTCTAATAGAAGATGGAATTTTAAAAGGATATCTTCATGACCGTTTAAGTGCTAGACTTATGAGCATGAATCCAACAGGTAACGGGCGCAGAGAAAGTTACGCGTATCAGCCCCTTCCTCGAATGACAAATACCTTTATGCTCCCCGGAGAAGAACACCCTCAAGACATAATAAGTTCAATGGAAAAAGGCCTGTATGCTGTAAATTTTGGTGGGGGACAAGTAGATATAACATCGGGAAAATTTGTTTTCTCTGCATCTGAAGCGTATTTAATCGAGAAAGGAAGGATAACAGCACCAGTCAAAGGAGCTACTCTAATTGGCAATGGGCCGGATGTGCTCACCAAAGTTGTCGCCGTAGGAAACGATTTTTCTCTTGATCCCGGGATTGGAACATGCGGAAAAGCTGGTCAAGGCGTTCCAGTAGGGGTTGGGTTGCCAACAATAATGGTAGAAGGAATGACAGTAGGAGGTACTGGATAAAAATTTTTAATAGGAATGCTCTAGAAATATTGGATCTACACTTCCACCCCAACGACCATGCCATGCCTCTAAAATTTCCTCTGCAGGACTCCTCCCAGTCGAAGCTATTTCCTTAAGGCAAGTCAAATAGCTACGCTCATCAGGATCATTGACCCCCCTTACGGCACGATTACGCAAACCAAGCGAAGATATTTCTAATAAATCCAAAGCAACATCTTGTGCATTTCTTTTTCCCGCTCTCGTTAATAACGCTGTTTTTGGGACTTCAGCTCTGAGATAATGGATATCATCTAGGCTAAATTCTTTTATTAATTGTTCTGCCTGATCTAGAGCTACTGAGTCATAGAGAAGGCCAACCCACAAAGCAGGTAATGCACATAATCTACTCCATGGTCCCGCGTCTGCTCCTCTCATTTCAATATATCTTTTCATTCTTACCTCAGGGAACAATGTCGTTAAATGGTCATCCCAATCCTTTATCAAAGGCTTCTCTCCTGGCAATGCAGGCAGTTCTCCATTTATAAAGTCCCTGAAAGATTGCCCGCTGGCATCAATATAAACTCCGTCTCTCTGAACAAAGTACATTGGCACATCGAGGGCGTAATCAACATATTTTTCAAAGCTCATATCTTCATTGAAGACAAAATCCAGCATGCCGCAACGATCGGGGTCAGTATCCATCCATACATGACTTCTATAACTCAAAAACCCATTTGGGTGCCCGTTTGTAAAAGGTGAATTTGCAAAAAGAGCAGTGATGATTGGCTGGAGAGCCAATCCGATACGCATTTTTTTAACCATGTCTGTTTCGTCAGAGAAATCTAAATTAACCTGAACAGTTGCGGTGCGTGTCATCATATCAAGCCCAAGGTTTCCCATTTTAGGCATATACTCACGCATAATCTTGTACCGGCCCTTTGGCATCCATTCTATATCATCAATTTTCCACTTAGGCTGGAACCCTGTTCCAAGAAAACCAATCTTTAATTCTTGGGCAATCTGCGCAACTTGTTCAAGGTGATTATGTAATTCATCACATGTTCTATGTAAATTTGGCAAAGGAGCACCGGATAATTCAAGCTGTCCACCAGGCTCTAAAGATACAGAAGCGCCTTCTTTTAATAGCGCAGTAACATTGTCACCCTCAAAATATGGCTCCCATTTAAAGCGGGTGAGGCCAGTAAGCAAAGCCTGAATACCCGCCTCACCAAAATATGGAATAGGCCTTAAATCGGATAATCTATAACCAAATTTTTCATGCTCAGTACCTATAAGCCATTCCTTTTTATCCTTACTTCCAGATTCCAGATAGGCAACCAAGTCTTTGGCTTTGATAGCCTCGTCTTTACTAGGTGCTGTGTTTTTATTCATAAAATAATCACAATTATACTGTTATAGAAAAACAAAAATTACCAATACCGTGATACGCTGATTGGCGCTTTCGGGCAAGTATTTCCACATTTAAGATTTTGTAAAAACTTCTGATCTCAAACCCATGCCCAGCGCAACCAGTGCAGCAGTCTCTGAACGGAGTGTAAATGGACCTAAAGAGACTTGTCTTATAAAATGCCTTGCAAGCAAGGTCTCGCGCTCCGAAACTGAAAACCCACCTTCTGGACCTACGATAAAAGCCAGCCCTTCACTAAGATTTCCCTCTTGTGTAAGTGATCTAGACAGAGCTCGACCATTCTGTTCGTCACAAAAAAATAAGAGTCGATCACTAGGCCAAGACTTAAGAATAGAATCAAGAGTGGATAGTGAGGATATTATTGGGACATCTAATCTACCACATTGTTCTGCCGCCTCCACAGCATTCTTATAGTGTTTTTCTACATTAAATCTTTTTGTTTGCGTGTAATCGGTAATTAATGGAACTAAATTACCAACTCCTATTTCGGTAGATTTTTCGATTAAAAAATCAGTACGAGAGGACTTTAAAGGAGCAAATAAAAGCCATGAATTAGACTTTTCTGACTGAATACGTGTGCATTCCTTTAGAATTATTATCCCTTTTTGACGATTTATATTAGAAATTTCAGCTATCCACTCCCCTTCAATCCCATTAAAAACTAGTATTGTGTCATATCTTGCCATACGCATTACATTTCTTAGATAATGCAGTTGATTACCAATGATTTTTATTTGTTTTCCAGCATTAAAGGATTCACTGACAAAAAGCCGCACTTTTCCAGACCGTGCGTCAATAGTGGAAGGATTTTTTATATTTATAGACATTCCCTAATACTTATAATCTCTTTCTAGCATATTAACTATACCACATAGATTATTCATATGAACGTCACAAACTTAAATAACCCCAGCCCTGATAAAAGAGTTGGTTATATTGAAAGGCTTCTTCCGCGAAGACTCAAGCCCTACGCTGCTTTAGTGCGCCTTGATCGACCAATAGGCACATGGCTTTTGTTATGGCCATGCTTTTGGAGTCTAGCACTCGTAACAAATGGTATGCCAGATATAAGACTCTGTGGGATCTTTGCATTAGGTGCACTTCTAATGAGAAGTGCGGGATGCGTATATAATGATATAATAGATAGGAAAATAGACTCAAAGGTTCAACGCACACTGAGCAGACCAATCGCAAGTGGTCAAATTTCTGTCCGTAACGCATTACTGTTTCTAACAGCGCTGCTAGCAGCAAGCTGTCTTCTTCTTATACTGTTAAATGATTTAGCAATATATCTCTGTATTGCCTCACTATTTTTAGTTTTTACCTACCCTCTGATGAAGAGAATAACTCATTGGCCTCAGATTTTTTTAGGTTTGACATTTAATTGGGGAGCACTTGTGGCATGGGCTGCTTATGATAACTCTATTGGTCTGCCGGCTGTATTTCTTTATATAGCAGGAATATTTTGGACCCTGGGATATGATACAATTTATGCTCTTCAGGATAAGGCTGAAGATTCAATTATCGGAGTTAAATCTAGCGCTATTGCACTAGGAGACAAACCCAACAAATGGATAGGTGCATTCTATGCTCTAAGTACATGTTTTTTATGTATTGCAGGTTTATTTTCTAATGCAGGATGGCCCTTATGGATAGCCATAAGCATCTGCGCTGTTCACTTCCTCTGGCAGACATGGTCCTTGTTGCCTAATAATAGCAATAACTGCCTATTACGATTTAGGTCAAATGCCTGGGTAGGTGCAATTATATTCTTCGGGATACTTTGCTCCAATATATGGAACTAAAATTTTTAAATTTACTACTATTCTTCACTGAATGCACAAGGCTCAGACTGAGAAGCATACCTCGTCAAAATTAGATTTTGTTTTTTTCTTAGTTGGCTATCATTTCTTATACTTACAATCATATTTTCCAAAGGAACTTCTATACTCAGAATCTTTCTTATTTTTTCTAAAATTTCACGTTCTTCATATTCTATAAATTTTCTATTTGATGCCAAAATAGCTTTTAATGAAATAGGACTACCATGAATTAATAAACATCCTCGTTTCGTCCAGTAACTATAGATATTTTTTACGCGTCCTATACTCTCAATATCCAAATAAATCTTATCCGACGAGCCAAGAACGTAATTTCTATTCCCTAATTCAGTCTCATTCATTCGTTCTAAAAGTTTTTCGTTAAACCACGTGACCGAAACACTGACTCTTGTTCCAGGACTCTCCTGCAAGGTAGCAGGAATTGACCCATAGCTAGAAAAGTGGCTTGCAAATACTATATCAAAATCATGAAGAGTAGCTGGAATAACTGGGATTATAGCTCCAGGATTCATAGATTGAAATTTTATCGCCAGCCTTGAAGGGGAAGCATTTGCGCCATATGCCAATACAGGTATGAGGTCTCTTATACTAGGCCAACCTAATTCTTTTAGTCTAAAATTCAATTTCTCTAATGTCAGATTATCAATTCTCTCCACCTTACCGTTATTAAAAATAAACGGAAATGAAGGACGAAAGAATGGATAATCTAGAGCCTCTCTAATAATATCGGTATAAAATTTATTTTGAATTTTGGCCTCCTACCATAGATAGTCATACTTTGTAAAATTAGCCCTAACGCTTTTAACAATTGAAGTATATTATTTGTTAGCATTAGTTATTATTTAGTCAACGCATTAAGGATATTTATGCATGGCATATAAATCACTGCGAGATTTTATTGAACAACTAGAAAAGACAGGCAATCTTGTAAGGACTCAGACACCTGTTTCTAGTGTACTTGAGGCAACAGAAATTCAAACACGATTAATATCAGAAAACGGGCCTGCAGTCCTGTTTGAGAATGTTATTAAATCAGATGGAAATCCTTCAGAAATGCCTATGTTAATTAACTTATTTGGGACTGTTGAAAGAGTGGCATTAGGGATGGGCACCACTCCTGACAAATTACGGAATATAGGAGAAACTCTTGCATTTCTTCGCCAGCCAGAACCACCCGGCGGCTGGAAAGAAGCAATTGAGATGTTACCCTTACTAAAAACTGTGATGACAATGAAACCTAAACAGGTACGGGCTGCTCCATGTCAAGAAATAGTGCTTCAAGACAACGACATTGATCTAAATAAAATACCTATCCAAACTTGCTGGCCCAATGAACCTGCACCACTAATAACTTGGCCACTAGTAGTAACAAAAGGCCCAGGGAAAGATCGAAGTGATAATTATAATCTTGGTATTTACCGTATGCAGGTTATCAATGAGCGGCAAACACTCATGCGATGGCTAAAACATCGTGGGGGGGCTCAACACCATAGGAGATGGAAGAATGAAAAGAGCGAACCCTTACCTGCGGCAGTAGTAATCGGAGCAGACCCAGGAGTCATCCTTGCGGCAGTTACTCCGGTACCAGATACGCTATCAGAATATCAATTTGCAGGACTCCTTAGGGGGGCAAAGGTTGAGCTAGTGCAGTGTAAAACAATCCCACTAGAAGTCCCAGCTGAAGCAGAGATAATTTTAGAGGGGCATGTCAGTCTTGAAAATTATGAAAATGAAGGGCCCTACGGAGACCATACAGGCTACTATAACTCTGTTGAACCATTCCCTGTATTTACTATTTCAGCGATTACTATGAGAAATAAACCTATTTATCTCTCTACTTATACTGGAAAACCTCCTGATGAACCAAGCGTACTCGGCGAAGCCCTTAATGAAGTCTTTATTCCCTTAATGCAGCAACAATTTCCTGAGATAAAGGACTTTTGGCTTCCACCCGAAGGATGTAGCTACCGAATAGCCGTTGTATCTATAGAAAAAGCCTATCCCGGACATGCTAAAAGATTAATGATGGGAGTTTGGTCATATTTACGTCAATTTATTTATACAAAATGGGTGATAATTGTAGATGAGGATATTAACGCCAGAGACTGGAAAGAAGTCATGTGGGCAATGTCAACAAATATGGATCCCTCGAGAGATATTACGTTAATAGAGAATACTCCTATAGACTATCTTGATTTTGCCAGTCCGGTATCAGGCCTCGGCTCTAAAATTGGTTTAGATGCAACCACTAAAATACCACCAGAAACTAGTCGTGAATGGGGGAAAAAGATAAGAATGGAAAATGAAATCATCCAACGAGTTTCTAAAAAATGGGATAAACTTGGCCTTCCTGGATCAGGAAAACCAATATGGTAAAACTTCAAATCTTCCAGTGTTTTACTCTTCTAAAATTTAACATAGTTTTATAGGAAAAAACTGATGGAAAACTCTGCACGCTATAACGAGGATTTACTAAAAAGCGTTCTAACCATAGCTAAAAAAAATGGTGCTGAATCAGCAGATGCTATTCTAATTGCAAATACAGGCATAAATGTAAGTTGTCGTATGGGGAAACCCGAGGGTTTGGAACAATCTGAAAGCTTGGATATAGGCTTAAGAGTATTCATAGGCAACAAACAATCCTTAGTATCAACAAGCATCAGCAGTAGGGATACGCTGAACGATACAGTTTCTCGAGCTATTAGTATGGCTAAAGCAGTTCCAGAAGATCCCTACTGTGGTTTAGTTGAAACTTCTCTTTTTGCTACAAAATGCCCTGATTTAAATACAACTGATATTCTGCAGGCTAATCCTAAAGATATTTTTGATGAGGCAATTAAAGCTGAAGAAGAAGCATTAAATGTAGAGGGTGTAACAAACTCAGAAGGTAGCGAAGCGGGCTACTCACATACGAATTTAATACTCGCAAACTCTGAAGGGTTTTTTAACCAGTATGAATATACGAGACATTCTTTAAGTGCATCTGTTATTGCCGGCTCAGGCACTGATATGGAAAGAGACTATGAGTTTTCAGTTGCATGTCATAAAATGGACCTATTAAAACCTATAAATGTAGGAAAAACTGCGGGCGAAAAAGCTGTCCAACGATTGGGTGCACGTAAGATTCAATCTGGACGAATGCCTGTAATATATGACCCAAGAGTCTCTAATAGCCTCCTTCATCATTTCTCTAGTGCAGTATCAGGCACTTCCATCTCTCGACAAACTAGCTTTTTAGATAAGAAGCTTAATAGTCCTATATTTTCTCCTAACATAAATATTTACGATGATCCTCACCGTATTCGCGGTCTCAGATCTAGACCCTTCGATGGAGAGGGTGTCAATACCAATAAACTAAAAATTGTAAGTGATGGAGTTTTAAACAGTTGGATTCTAGATTCTAATACAGCTAAACAGTTAAACCTAAAAACGACAGGCCATGCTAGTCGATCCACTAACTCTTATCCATCTCCTGCACCAAGTAATCTATATTTGGAAGCCGGAGAAGTTGATCCAACAGACCTATTTTCTGATATAAGCACAGGATTATATGTTACAGACTTGATGGGTATGGGAGTTAATTTAGTTACCGGGGATTATAGCAGGGGCGCATCAGGATTCATGATAGAAAACGGAGAAATTACCCATCCGGTTAGCGAAATTACTATTGCTGGAAATCTAGGAGAAATGTTCCAAAAACTTAGTCCAGCAAACGATTTGGTATTTAAATACGGTATAGACGCCCCAACAATTAGAATTGAAGATATGATGGTTGCAGGAAGATGAGTAGTTACGATCAAGAACTTAAATCTGACCTGACTTTAATGCTTCATGCAGTAGAATCTAGCTCTTCACTAGCCCTTGCACGATTTGGAAAAGAACAAAAAATTTGGCAAAAATCTACTTATCATCCTGTCTGTGAAGCAGATAAGGAAGTCAATGAAAATCTCTATGAAATACTTATGACAGCTCGACCAAATTATGGCTGGCTATCAGAGGAAACAGTTGATGATGGATCGAGACTAAAATGCTCGAGAACTTGGGTGGTGGATCCAATTGATGGGACTAATAGTTATTTAAACGGTATTGCAGAATTCGCAATTTCAGTAGCACTTGTAGAAGGCGGTAAGCCAATCGCTGCAGTGGTATCAAATCCAGCAAATAGACAGACGTTTTCTGCTTTTGCAGGGGGAGGGGCAACTTTAAACAACAACTCCATCAATGTAAGTAACACCAGAAAAGATCAAAGAATAAGCATCTTATCTAGTCGCTCAGAAAATAAAGAGTCAGGCTGGGCAAATTATTTCTCAAAAGACACCGTGCAAACAGTATCTTCAATAGCATATAAATTTGCTCTAGTAGCTGCAGGTCAATACGACGCAGCAGCAAGCGTTTGGCCTAAAAATGATTGGGATATTTGCGCCGGACACTTATTAGTAGAAGAAGCCGGAGGAATGGTTACTTCTCTGAAGGGAATGCCTCTTATCTATAATTGTAATTCCCCTCGGCACAATACTTGCGCCGCTAGCAATGGCCGGATTCATGGCAATATAATTGAAAGATTGGAGAGTTTTGCATATTAGCTCAAATATCTTCCTCACTAATATAGCAGCTAAGAAATGTTCATGATATGATAATAAGACAAAAATACTAGTGTGGTCAGACTTTATTTATTTTAAACTCAAATTAAAAGGACCTTGAGACTCACCCTTGTCCGTAATTTTAGAGGACCAAACCCCAGCTAGTACGCGATACCTTTTATCCCGACTAGTTAGAGATTTCGTAAAACCATATATCAGCCGCTTAGTTCTTGCTGGTTTGTGTATGGCTTTAGCTGCTGGCGCAACAGCTGCTCTTGCCTACCTAATGGAACCTGTACTTGATCAAGTTTTCATTGATAGAGACAACTCAATGCTTATTGTTGTTCCTGCTGCTGTGGTAGCTATCACTTTAATCAAAGGTATAGCTACATTCGTACAAGGGGTATTGATGGCATACGTAGGGCAAAGAATAATTGCCAACCTTCAAAGTAGAATCTTTCATCACATACTTAATTTTGATTTAGCTTTTTTTCAAGATACCGCCTCAGGAAAACTTATTTCGAGACTTACTAATGATGTAAATCTAATGAGAAACGCTGTCTCAAATGCTCTGACAGGTTTGATAAAAGACTCATTAACATTGATCTTTTTAGTTGCTGTAATGTTTGAGAAAGATTGGACTTTAGCCTTAATAGCATTTGTCATTTTTCCATTAGCCTTACTGCCAATAATCCGTATTGGCAGGAGAACACGAAAAGTCTCAAATTCTGCACTTTCAGAATTAGGTAGATTCACAGCTAGGCTCAATGAGGTATTTCAAGGTGCTCGACATGTAAAAGCCTATAATATGGAGGCATATGAACGAGAAAGAACAAATAAACTAATAGAAAAGGTTTTTCAGCTAATTTTTAAAGCACTAAGAATTAGAGCAGCATCTACCCCTATAATGGAAACCTTGGGGGGTATTTTTATTGCTATAATAATATTGTATGGCGGCTGGCAAGTGATGGAAAGTACGCTTACTCCAGGAGAATTTTTTGCATTTATAACTGCAATGCTTCTTGCTTACCAACCATTAAAAGCACTAGCAAATTTAAATACAAGCCTACAAGAAGGCTTAGCGGCAACCCAAAGAGTATTCAATATACTGGATACTGCACCAGCTATCCAAGATACACCGCAAGCAACCGAGCTAAAGGTTGATGGTGGGACAATAAACTTTCAAGAAGTTTCCTTTTCGTATTCCTCAAGTAAAGAAGCACTTAAGTCAGTTTCCATAGATATTCCTGCGGGGAATACTGTTGCGCTTGTCGGAACTTCTGGATCAGGAAAATCAACGATTTTAAATCTTATTCCACGTTTTTATGATGCGACTAAAGGTGTAATTAAGATCGATGGAACAGATATTAAAAATGTTTCCCTATTATCGTTACGAGAGTCAATAGGACTAGTAAGCCAGGAAGCTATATTATTTGATGATACTGTAAGAGCAAACATTGCCTATGGACGTCTAGGCGCAAGCGAGGAAAGCATAATCAGTGCCGCAAAGTCCGTTGGGGCCCATGAATTCATCATGGCAATGCCCAAACAGTACGAAACAGTAATAGGCGAACAAGGTTCTAAATTATCTGGGGGTCAAAGACAGAGAATTTGTATTGCCCGAGCAATGCTAAAGGATGCTCCAATTTTATTACTGGATGAAGCCACATCAGCCCTCGATAGCGAAAGCGAACGACAAGTACAGATGGCTTTATCTACGCTCATGAAGGGTCGAACGACATTAGTTATAGCACATAGACTCTCAACTATCCGGGATGCCGATATGATTTATGTAATTGAAAAAGGACAGGTGGTAGAAAAAGGTAATCATGAATCTTTACTATTAGAAAATAGTTCTTACGCCCGTCTGCATCAATTACAGGAGAATCCATCTGAAACAAATAATAATTTCTAATAAGAAAGCAGATTAATGAAGCTTAGTAGTGTGCTAAAGAGAATAGGTTACAGCTCTTCTGGTCTAAGATTGTTAAGCACCATTGCCGCAATGTTCATAATAAGCGTTAGATTAACAAGTAGATTTACTACTATTAATTTTGATGCAGCTAAGTCTTATATTGATAATGATAAACCTTTTATAGCTGCATTCTGGCACGGACGTCTACTGATGGCTCCCACAGGATGGCCAAGACGCATACCATTGTATGTGATGGTTTCACAGCATGGTGACGGTGAATTGATTGCGCGTACAGCTGCCTTTTTTGGTGTCAAATCAATAAGAGGATCAACTTCAAAAGGGGGGGCTAACGCCCTCAGAAATATGTTAAAAGCCTTAAAGGCAGGAAACTTTGTTGGCATCACTCCAGATGGACCAAGAGGACCGCGTATGCAGGCGCAGATGGGAATAATAACCTTAGCACAAATCTCAGGAGCCCCAATTTTCCCAGCAACTTATGCAGTCTCGAGACGTAAAGTAGCAAAAAGCTGGGATAAATTTCTTATCGCATTACCTTTTAGTAAGGGTATTTATCTATGGGGTGAACCTATATTTGTCCCACGAGATGCTTCAGATGTAATATTAAGAGACAAACAGCTTGCACTGGAAAACCAACTAAACAATCTATCGAAAAAAGCTGATGAGTTAGTTGGAGTTGAGCCAATAGAACCCATAAAACGTAACCAAAACTTTAGTCAAAACAAATAAGTAATACCAATGCTAGGATATTTTATAACCCCCAAATCCTATAAGCTCATAAGCCAAATAATGTTGCCACTAATCTTTCTACTACTTAATTACCGTATAAAATCTGGAAAAGAAGATTATGCAAGGAAAGGTGAAAGAATAGGCCTAGCTGGACAAGTAAAACCCCATGGTAAGCTAATATGGATTCACGCTGCTAGTGTAGGGGAATCACTTAGTGCCCTTCCTCTTATTGAAAAACTAATGAGTGAAGTACCTAATTTAAATATACTCATTACTACTGTAACCAGGACAAGCGGTCACTTGCTGTTGGAGAGACTACCGGAAGGTGCAATTCATCAATATGCACCTCTAGACAATATTCGCTTCGTAAATAGATTCTTATCACACTGGAAACCTGATATTGCATTATGGATAGAATCTGAATTGTGGCCAAATCTTGTGTTAGAAACGCATAATAAGAATATACCAATGGTACTTGTTAATGCTCGGATAACAAATCGCTCAATAGATAACTGGAAAAAACTTCCTCTCCTATCAAAGCCTATGATCAATTCCTTTAGATTTATACTGTCACAAAGTAAGTCTGACCAAAAAAGATTCCAATTACTAGGAGCTGAAAGAGTTTATAATGTTGGAAATATTAAGTTCGACTCTTTGCCAATACCAGCAGATGATGCGGATTACTCTGAGTTAAAAACTATTATAGGGTTACGCCCTGTATGGATAGCTGCAAGCACTCACTATAGTGAAGAAAAGGTAATTGCGCATGCACATAGAAAACTTCGAGATAGTCACCCAGGTTTATTAACCATTATCTGTCCACGGCACCCAATACGTGGGAACGATATAGAAAGAGAACTGACTGAATTAGGACTAGAGGTTTGTTCTAGAACGGGACCTAAAATTATCTCAGAAAAAACAGATATATATCTTGCTGATACCCTTGGGGAGATGGGTTTATTTTATCGCCTTGCTGATATCGCTTTTATCGGCGGCTCTTTAAGTAAAAACTTTGGCCATAATCCCGTGGAAGCGGCAAAACTTAATTGCGCCCTAATCTCAGGTTACGATATGAGAAACTTTGAGGATGCAGTCAATCACCTTACAAGTAAACATGCCCTAACCCAAATTAGAAACGAAGAAGAACTCACCACAATAGTTGATCAATGGCTTTCTGATCCTACTAGTCTTAAAAACGCAAAAGATGCTGCAATTAAAGGCGCTGAAGACCTTTCTGGTGCCCTTGAAAAAACAATGGAAATTCTCCGTCCCATACTAGACTGTCTGGTCAGTAAGGAAAAAAAATATGAAAGCTCCTAGATTTTGGTCTAATAGAAAGAACTGGATAATTCCTGCAGCCCTTTCCCCATTAGCAATGATTTATCGACTTTCTATTTTTGTTAATAGATTAAATTCTAAAAATATAACTTGCTCAATCCCAATAGTTTGTGCTGGAAATATTGTAACTGGTGGTGCAGGAAAAACCCCAACAGCAATCGCAATTGCAAAGCTCTTAGCAGATATGGGCCAGACACCACATTTTTTGAGCAGAGGATATAGAGGTAAGATATCTGGACCAACTCTAGTAGACCGAGAGATTCACGACTCATCAATGGTTGGCGATGAGGCTCTTTTATTGGCAAAAATTGCACCTACATGGATCTCGTGTGACAGAGAAAAAGGCGCTTCAGCTGCTACTAATGCCGGGGCCAGTATCATTATTATGGATGATGGACATCAAAACCATGACATTATCAAGGACCTATCAATAATAGTTATTGATGGAGGTTTCGGTTTTGGAAATTCTAGATTGATTCCTTCTGGTCCATTAAGAGAGTCTTTAAAATCAGGTATAATACGAGCCGATGCAGTGGTAATAATAGGTCAGGACAAATATGCTACTAAAGAAAAAATTAAGAATTACTCTTTACCAATAATAGATGCTGACATATTTCCAGTTGCTAAAGATACCAATATAGAAACTAAATCTGTAATAGCTTTTGCGGGAATTGGTAGACCGGAAAAGTTTTTTGATACCTTAGATTTTATTGGCTGCGAGATTATAAAAAAGTATACCTTTTCAGACCATTACAATTATAAACCAAAGGAAATTGATCGATTAGCATCAGAAGCAGAAAAATATTCCGCCACACTCGTAACAACAGAAAAGGACTGGATCAGGATTGAAAAAAACAAGCAGAATCTAGTCATGCCAATCCCTATAGAACTCAAATGGAAAGATGCCAATAAGATAAAAGACCTACTAAATGAACTCTTCATAAATACCTAAAAGGCTAGTGCCACATGAATCATGGACTAAAAACGATACGCTATATTTTTGAAGGAGTATTTTTAACTATAATATTTTATTTATTTCAGGCACTTCCTTTTTTTATGGCTTCCTTGATAGGAGGCATAATTTTAAGATTTACTGGTCCATTACTCCCGGCCCATCAGCTTGCTAAAGAACAAATAATGAAAGCTCTGCCTGATTTGAAGTCAAAAGAGGTAGACCAAACACTCATATCAATGTGGTGGCATCTAGGAAGAGTAGCCGGAGAATATCCAAAGCTCCCTAAGATCCGCAACCCTTATAGCTCAAAGTTCATTGATATTGTAGGAGGTCAAAATATTTCTTCAGCTATATCAGACAAAAATGGGGCCATATTTCTAAGTGGACATATAGGTAACTGGGAAATAATTGGCAACGTTCTTGCGGACTATGGGGCCAATCTTGGTGCTGTGTATCGGGCCCCAAATAACCCTATAGTTAAGACTATCATAAACAATATCCGTAAAAAAACTATTACATCTATGTTTCCAAAGGGATCGTCCGGAGCAAAAGGTTTGATAAAGCATTTAAAATCTCACGGGCAGGTATGTATGCTTATTGATCAAAGAATGAATGATGGGATAGCAGTTCCTTTTTTTGGCAAAGATGCTATGACAGCACCAGCGCTTGCTGAACTAGCATTAAAATATCACTGCAGCGTCTGGCCAATCCGTGTTGAAAGACTAAAAGGGGTTAAATACAGAGTAACTGTTTACCCACAAATTAAGATTAAAACATCAGGAAATCACAAGGAAGACGTTAGAAAAATAATGCAAAATGCCAACCATATCCTCGAAGAATGGATAGCCGAAAGACCAGATCAGTGGCTATGGCCTCATAGGAGATGGAGAGATTAAAATTTTAGGCATAGGACCAACTAAAAGCGCCGGGTCTAACCTCTTTTGAAACCAACTTATGCGCCAATCGAGGTGCGCCCCTGTTACACGTCCAGTATCTCCCATAGCGCCTATAATACTACCCTTTTCAACACGCTCACCAATATTTACTTTGATTTGAGATAGATGTAAAAATGTTGAAGAAAGTCCATGCCCATGATCTATAATAACCGTACCTCCAGAGAAAAACATGTTACTCTCGGCAAGTGAAACTACCCCTCCAGCAGGTGAGCAAATAGGCCGACCAATAGGGCCAGCTATATCTAAACCAAAATGCGGTTGTCTGGGATTACCATTTAAAATACGCTTGCTACCGTAAACGCCAGTTATTACACCTGTGACTGGCCATATAAACTGATCTAAGAAATCAGTATAAGAAGAGTTTCGTTGACGCGCTGAGTAAACGAGGCTGCGTTCATGATTAATTTTTTCTATAACCTGACCGGGTGGAGAGACCTTATTAGTTGGCAAACCATCTATTCTCTGAGTATCGTAATTTCTCTTAGTAATGAGAATTTCTTTTTTTTCACGTAACCCACTGGGAGAGGTTACTAAAATAGAAATATTGGTTTCCTTATATCCAATTCCCAATACAAAATGTCCTGATCCCGTAACATTTAAAGATTGGCCATTTATCTCAACGTAGTTTTTAGGATCCGTTTTTCCTATAACCAACCCCCCCTGAATAAAACTACCGTCTAATGAGAATATTTTTTCTGCTTGCGCTAAGCTATTAATACATAGCCAAAAAAAGACTGTTAGTAAAACAGCTATGAGTGAAATTTGCCTCACAAAAGCTGGCCCTGCTCATCATCACATGCTTTTTTGGATGACTTCTTTCGCTTACTTTTTTTAAATCCCTGAGATCCTGATTTTTTTTCTTTTATACTCACGCCCGCCTCTCCGTCCTTGAATTCAAGTCTCACCTCCTTACCTATATCTAAACCCTTAACAGAAGATATGGATTTAAATTTAGAATCTCGAACTACGACAAAACCTCTTTCTAAAACAGACTTATATGAAAAACTCTCCAATAGCCTACTTCCTTTGTCTAAGTTTTTCTGTCTAGCCCTTGATTCAAAGTCCATAGCCTTTACCATCCTCAAACCTAAAAGCTCAAACTTTTTGTTAATATCTATAATCAAGGAACTTGGTTCTCTAGAAAACCCTCTCATAATACGTTCTCTTAATTGCTCACGTTTAAAAAAAATAATTTGCTTAGGGTGGCGAATCCTAATTGCTTGAGTTTCTTGATATGAATTACTTACTCTTCTTCGTAACCCTCTATTAAGGTCTGCACTTTTATCATCAATTAGTTGTATGGAAAAATTTAAAACTGATCTAGCATCAGGAAGACCCCTAACTAGACCAGAAAGATGAGTAAAGTATGATTCCACGGTTCGATTGATTGAAGAACGCAACCGCAAATTATAATTATCAAGATCTTCAAGCAAATCAGAGCGAACAGGAACAGCCATTTCTGCTGCTGCAGTAGGAGTGGGCGCCCTCTTATCTGCAACAAGATCAATCAACGTAGTATCAGTCTCATGTCCAATAGCAGAAATTATAGGGATATTACTTCTAGCAGCTGATCTTACAACAGTCTCTTCATTAAACGCCCACAGATCCTCTAAACTCCCCCCACCTCTTGCTATAATAATCAGATCAGGCTTATTTATACCCCCCTCAGAGTTAATTTTATTGAATCCATCAATTGCTACACTAATTTGTTCGGCAGCTCCCTCACCCTGAACAAGTGTGGGCCAAATAATAACGTTCGTCGGCAGACGATCTGAAAGTCTATGTAATATATCTTTTATTACAGCACCAGTCGGCGAGGTTATAACTCCGATAACTGAAGGTATGAATGGCAAATCTTTTTTTAAAGCTTGATCGAATAAACCCTCCCTAAGAAACGTCTTTTTACGCTCCTCAAGTAACTTTAATAGAGCACCTTCTCCGGCTAGCTCTAACGCTTGAACAATTATTTGATAACGGGATCTGCCTGGATATATTGTAAGGTTTCCGGAAACAATTATTTCCATTCCGTCTTCTGGTACTAGGTTTAAATTACTAACCGCACCTCTCCAGCACACACTATCTATAACTGCATTTTGATCTTTTAGAGAAAAATATAAGTGCCCTGATGCTGCTTTCGTATAACCTGATACCTCACCACGTATTCTAACCCAGCCGAAATTACCTTCTACAACACGTTTTAATTCTGCCGAGATTTCCGCTACAGAGTAGATAGGTATTTTCTCATCCTTAGATGCCATGAACTATTTTCCGTTTTCATTCAGTTATCTGCTATACTTTCTCAACTACTAGTGTTTACTTTAACAGCAGATAACCAAGATCGAAACTAATGTCTATTACTCAACGCGTAAATAATAGGAGTTATCAATGAAATTGCTTATCTTAGGGTCAGGCGGAAGAGAGCATACATTATGCTGGCTTCTCAGGCGCTCCTCGCTTGTCGATCAAGTATTTTGCGCGCCAGGAAATGCAGGCATTTCATCTGAAGCAACGTGTATTCCCCTTGATCTAATGGATTTCATCGAGATCAAAGCCTTCTGTAAAACTAATAATATTGACCTCGTAGTAGTTGGCCCAGAAGCCCCTTTAGTAGCAGGAATAGTTGATTATTTAGAAAAAGAAGGGATACCTTGTTTTGGTCCTTCTGCTGATGCAGCTAAACTAGAAGGTTCAAAAATCTTTATGAAGGAGCTATGCGAAAAGGTAGGTGTCCCTACAGCAAAATGGGCTAAATTTAACGATCATCAAAGTGCATTATCATATATAGAGGCACAAACTGCCCCCATAGTAGTAAAAGCCGACGGCCTAGCTGCGGGAAAAGGTGTAGTCGTAGCTGAAACTATTGAAGAAGCTAAGCATGCAGCTAAATCCATGTTCGAAGGTATATATGGAGAAGCTGGTTTAGAGGTGATCGTCGAAGAATGCTTAGTGGGCGAAGAAGCGAGTTTTTTTGCTATTGCAGACGGTAAAACCGTATTGCCACTAGCTACAGCCCAGGACCATAAACGCATAGGAGAAGGGGATACTGGGCCTAATACAGGTGGAATGGGCGCTTATTCCCCAGCCCCGGTTCTCACAGAGGAAATTTGCAAGGAATCTCAGGAAACTATAATAGAGCCTCTAATCGCAGCATTGTCTTCAGAAGGTATAGAATTTAAAGGCGTGTTCTATGCTGGATTAATGATTACAGAAGACGGACCTAAACTCCTAGAAGTTAATGTTAGGTTTGGAGATCCTGAATGCCAAGCCCTCCTACCAAGATTAAAAACAGATTTGTTGCCAGTTCTTTTTGCAGCACGCGATGGAGAACTAGAAAATATAACCCTACAATGGAGGGATGAAGTCGCAGTTTGTGTTGTCATGTCAAGCGCTGGCTACCCTGGAAACTATAAGACTGGTAGTATTATAAATGGACTTAATAATATTCGCCAAACAGCAGATAGCATGATCTTCCATGCTGGAACACAATTTCATGGAGAAAATATTATAGCTTCTGGAGGAAGAGTCCTAGGTATCACGGCTCTAGGTAATACAGTTAAACTTGCTCAAAGAAAGGCATATGAACTTGTCGATAAAATTGATTGGCCTGATGGATACTGCCGAAGGGATATAGGATGGCGTGCCATTGAGGATGATTAACTTGATATTTATCGACGTAATTTAAAAAAATCCCTCAGTAATCTAGAGGATATAATTTCACTAATTCCTGAATATATTTCTGGGTAATGATTACAACCACTATGAGAAAATATTTTTGGGCCATTATAAATAGCACCACCCTTTGGATCTTCCGCACCAAAGTAAAGTCTTCTTAGGCGAGCTAGTGATATTGCTTTAGCGCACATTGCACAGGGTTCGAGTGTAACATAAATATCGCACATATTTAATCTTGGGGTATTAAGAATCCCTGCGGCTTTTCTAATAGCTAAGATCTCAGCATGTGCGGTTGGATCAGAATCTGCCTCTACTCTATTCCCAGAAAATGATACTATAGAGCCATCTAAATAATTTATTATTGCAGCCCCAACCGGAACTTCACCCAATTGCATGGCCTCTTTAGCGGCCATTAATGCACAGTCCATATTATTAATAGCTAATTTATTAATCATTATATTTAATATGAAATCAATAGAGATGGGGCATTTTATTTAGTCATAATCCTATTTACACCCAAACTCACTCTTGTCAATAAAATAGCTATTCAGTTAGCTACTGGATGATTGCGGATTAACGTAAATATATCTAAATTGTATTAATGATAAAAATAGGAAAATTAGGTCACCGTAAATCCATATATCCCTTGATAGGAGTTACTATGGATTATGAGTTATCTGGCGGTTACTCTGCTTTTAATTGGTACGCCCTGAGAGAAAATTACTGTGGATCAGTAATTAGAGCCGGAGGAATCCCGTTAGCACTCCCTCATGAACTTACTCTCTTAGATCAATATCTCGAACTAATCGATGGTTTATTAATTACAGGTGGCGCATTTGATATCCCACCACATCTTTTTGGCGAAAATACTAATTATAAATCTATTACTACCAAAGAAAAAAGAACTAGTTTTGAATTAGCCTTGGCTACAGGCGCCCATAATAGAAGTATTCCTACTCTAGGAATCTGCGGAGGTGAGCAACTCATGAATGTTGCCCTAGGAGGAACTTTAGTTCAACATATTCCGGATTATATAAAAAGCTCAATTAATCACGAACAAGAAAACCCTCGTGATGAGTCAAGCCATCCAATTTCTATTCACAAAGACTCACAACTTTCAAAGATAGTTGGAACTCAAGAATTCCATGTCAACAGTGCTCACCATCAAGCTGTTCGGGATATTGCACCCAACCTTAAAGTTAACGCTAACTCCCCAGATGGAGTAATCGAAGGTATAGAAGACCCCAATCACCCCTGGTATATAGGTGTACAATGGCATCCAGAGTTTGAAATCAGTTTGGAAGATTCTAAATTACTAAAGTCATTTGTAAAAGCGTCATCTAATGAACGATAATTTAATAAAACCATTAACTAAAAAACAAGATTCGGGAGATCATGAGAGAATATCTAAACGTCTATCAAGATCTGGGATATGTTCACGTCGAGAAGCTGAAAGAATGATTGAAGAAGGGCGAGTCAGGGTAGATGGGAAATTAATTACTACGCCAGCCA
>CETH01183642.1_pt1 | contig 28143 bp, 29 predicted proteins | sample 361461 | NCBI WGS metagenome assembly CETH01 (sample SAMEA2622695, study PRJEB7988) | marine metagenome | isolation source: saline water (ENVO:00002010), including
CAAGAGGAATAAGAGAACATTTAAAATTAACTAATGCAATTTATGTTCCAACCTCAGCTTATGGACATTTTGGAAGAGATCCAAGCGATCAAGGGCATTTTACCTGGGAGAAAACAGATCTGGCGAACTCTTTAAAAAGTTTACTTTAAATTTGAAGGAAGAAAATCTCAATTTAGATTTAAAAGGCCTAGAAAGTTTTTGTGATAATATATCCTTAAATATAAAAGTAGGAGATATTATATGTTTATTTGGTGAATTGGGATCAGGTAAGACGACATTTGTAAGGAATATTATAAATTCAATTTATTTAAGAAATAATTTAAAAAAACCAAATTCAATAAAAAGTCCTTCCTTTCCAATATTAATAACATATGCAATAGATAATTTAGAAATTTATCACTATGATTTATTTAGAATTTCAAATGTTAGTGAACTATCAGAGATAAATATTTTTGAAGAATTACATAATTCAATAACTTTTATAGAGTGGCCTGAAATTATTTTAGATTATTTAAAAAGCTATAATTATTATTCTGTTAATTTAAATATTGTTAATGAAAAAATTAGAAACATAAAACACAATTTAAATTTTTAATAAAATGAAATTTAATTCAAGTGATTTTTATCGAATACAAAGTGATGCTTCTCATAAAAAAATTTATAGATTTAAAAATGAAAATAAAAGAAAAATATTAATAGATTTTTCATACAACCGTAAAGATTATTTATCTTTTTTGGAAATACATAATTTTTTATCTATGATAAATATTTCTGTCCCTAAAATATTTGATAATGATGATAGTAAAAGTATTATCCTAATGGAAGATTTTGGTAATAGCAGGTATGATAAGATAATAAATAATACTAATCCAAAAGAGATTTTAATAGATGCAATAAATTCTTTAATAGAAATTCACAAAACTCAAAAATCATTGGTTAATATTGGTTTGCAATATTATGATTTCTCAACTTTTAAATTTGAGATAACTGAATTTGTTGACTTTTACTTCCCTTATAAGAATATTAGTGATGATCTAATAGATGAATTCTTTTATATTTGGAAATATGAATTTGAGAATTTGAATTTTAATTGGAATTCTTTTGTTCACAAGGATTTTGAATTAAGTAATTTAATGCACCTACCTCAACGAGAAAGTCACTTAAAATGCGGAATTCTCGACTTTCAAAATGCATTTATAGGTTTTGTTGGATGGGATGTTTTTTCTCTACTTGAAAATCCAAGAATATACTTTGAAGATAAGTATAATGATGAATTAATAGAATATTTTTTTAAGAAAACTTATCAAAAGATTAATTTTAAGGATTTTTTAATTCAATATTATTTTCTTAACACTGCAAGACAAACAAGAATTATTGGAAGATGGATAAATCTAGATAAAAAAAATAAAAGTAAATATTATTCGAAGTATCTTAATGTGACATTTAAAAGATTAAAAAAAAGTTTATTTCATTTGCAAAATGAAAAATTATCTAAATTATATAATTCAATAATACTTTGATGAATAGTTTCAATGTAATGATATTGGCAGCTGGATATGGAAAGCGAATGAAAAATTTGACTTACTCAAAACCAAAACCCTTGCTGAAAATAAAAAACAAAGAACTGCTTCGGCATAACATAGATTTTTTTATAGATTTAGGATGTAAAAAAATAGTAATAAATACACATTATCTTCATGAGAAAATTAAATATTTTATTGAACAACACTATTCTAATATAGATATAAAATTAACTTATGAGCCCACTTTACTAAATACTGGTGGTGGTATTAAAAATGCTTTAAATTTTTTAGGACATAAAAATTTTTTAGTTGCTAATGCAGATATTATGTTGCAAGAAGAAAATAAAAAAGATGTAAAAAATTTTATTAATAAAATCCAGGAAATAAAAACATGCAAGTTATTACTTGCCAAAGATATTAATTTTAGAGGTTTAAAAAAATCTTCAGGTGATTTTAAATTAGAAGATAAATTAATTAAAAGATGGGAAAAAAAAGATCCGCATTTATATTATACAGGCTTACAAATAATAAATCCCCACATTTTTAAATTAGTAAAAGATAAGTCTTTTTCTCTAAATAAATTATGGGACTTACTCATTGCCAATAAAGATCTTCAAGGTCAAATATTAGATTCTAATATTGTTCACGTAGGAGATATAAACGCATTTAATAAATTTAAATACAAATGAGACTTGAATAATTTTTTAAAGTGCTTACCTTTAACTTATGAACACTCATATAATAACTGACAGTAACTTTGATGAAGAAATTAAAAATTCACAAATACCTATATTAGTTGATTTTTGGGCTGAGTGGTGCGGACCATGTAAACAAATTACACCCATTTTAGAAGAAATTGCTAAAGAAAATGAGGGTAAAATAAAAGTATTAAAACTTAACATTGATGAAAATCCTAATACTCCTCAAAAATATGGAATAAGAGGTATACCAACATTGAAGATTTTTAGAGATGGTAACCTTGTGGATACTAAAGTTGGTAGTTTGCCTAAATCAGCCTTAGAAACTTGGATAAAAGCAAATTTATAAATATTTTTCTCGTAATTTTCCAACTAAATACAATGATCCAGTAACAAGTATATACTTATTTGACCTTTTTAATATATCTTTATTAATATCCTTTAAATTGTCTTTTGTTATATATTTTAAATTTAATTTTTTAGTGGAAAGTTGAATTTCAGAAACTGTAAAAGCATTTTTTTCATTAGGAATTTTAATAGGAAATACTATGTTAATGTTATTTTTTATTTCTTTCAAAAATTCAAAAATTTTTTTGTTATTTAACATACCAAAAACTACATTAGGTTTAATTTTATTTTTTTTTAAAAAATAATTAAGTTTTTTAGCACCACTTAAATTATGTGATCCATCTAGAATTATAATTTTATTTTTATATTTTACAAACTCTAATCTTCCTGGCCATTCTGTATTTAAAACACTTTTATTAAATGAGTGATTATTAATTTTATAGCCCATATTTTTTAAGGTTATTGCACTCGCCAGTGCAGTGCTGGCATTTTCTAATTGATGATCGCCTTTCAATTTTGGATTTCGAATTTTAATTTCAAATTTTTTTAATTTAAATAAAAAGTGATTATTTTTTATTTTAGTGTAATTAAAATCTTTATTAAAAAAAATTACATTTTTTTTATTTTTTAATTTTTTTACTATAAATTTACTTACTGAATTTTGCTGCTTAGCAATTATAATTTTTTTACTATTATTTATAATACCTAATTTTTCTTTAGCAATTTTATTTAATGATTTGCCTAAAAACTCTTCATGATCAATACTTATAGATGTAATAATACTAAATAGCTTTTTTGGTATAATGTTTGTTGCATCTAGTCTACCTCCTAGTCCAGTTTCAAGTAGCAGAAAGTCAGCTTTATATTTTGAAAATAAAACAAATGCAGCTGCAGTAGTTATTTCAAAAAAAGTAATTGGATTATTTGAATTAATTTTTTTTACGTATTTTAAACAGTAATATAATTTAATAGTACTTATTTGTTTATTATTAATAATTATTCGTTCAGAAAAATTATTTAAATGTGGTGATATATATGAGTGTACAGAGTAATTGTTATTAATTAATATATTTCTTAAAAAATTTAAAGTAGATCCTTTGCCATTTGTTCCGGCAATGTGTATTGTTGTTGGTAATTTTAAATGTGGATTGCCAAGTTTATTTAGAAGAATTTCCAATCGTCCAAGTGATAAATCAATATATTTAGGGTGTAATTTCATCAACTGAATTAGAAGTTTTTCAGTTCTTGATTTCACTTTTTAATTTATATGATCTAAAATTCCAACTAGAGTCTTTTTTAAATCTTTTCTATGGCAAACAATATCTACCATTCCATGATCCTTAAGATACTCAGCTTTTTGAAAATCTATTGGTAACTCCTCTCTAATTGTATCTTGAATTACTCTTTTGCCTGCAAAACCAATAGTAGCGCCCTGTTCCGCTATTGTTATATCTCCAAGCATTGCAAAAGATGCAGTCACCCCTCCTGTTGTGGGTTCAGTCAAAACCACAATATATGGAATGTTGTTTTGATTTAGTAATTTAACAGCCGCTATAGTTCTGGGCATTTGCATTAGACTTATAACACCTTCTTGCATTCTAGCACCCCCTGAAGATGTAAAAATTATAAAAGGTTTTTTCTTTGTTATAGCAATATTAGCTGCTTTTATTATTGCTGAACCAACAGCTCTACCCATTGAGCCACCCATAAATTCAAAATTCATAAAACCAATAATAACATCCATTTTATTAAGCTTAGATTCTAGCAAAATGAATGCATCATTTTTTTTTGTTTTTTTTCTATATTCTTTTAGTCTATCTTTATATTTTTTTTTGTCTGAAAAATTTAAAGGATCATCGTTAATTTTATCTAATACAATTTCTTTATAATCTTTATTAGGAAAAAGAAGTTCTATTCTATCTTCAGCATTTAATCTAAAATGATAATTACATGAAACGCATACATAAAGGTTATTTTTTAAATCTTTATGATGAATCATATTGCTGCATACTGGGCAGTTATTCCATAAATTATCTGGAACTTCCTTTCTTTTTACTAAAGAAGATAGTTTTGGCTTTACAAAATTAGTTAACCAATTCATAAAATTGTTCCATTTTTAAGTTTTTTTGTAAACACATCAATTGTTTTAAGTATTTGTTTTTTATTTTTTTGATATTTTTCAACTAATTTTACTATTGATGATCCAACAACAGCCCCATCTGCAATTTTACATACATCTCTTACATCTCTAACATTTTTTATTCCAAAGCCCGCTACAATTGGTAAAGGTGAATAATTACGTATTTTAGTAATTGATTTTTTTAATTCTTTAATATTAGCTGATTTTTGACCTGTTATTCCTGTAACAGTAACATAATATAAAAAACCAGTTGCATTTAATAATATAGATTTTAATCTTTGTTCATTTGTAGTTGGTGTTATAAGTCTTATTAAATCGATATTATGTTTTTTTAATTCTTTAAATAAATTATTATCTTCTTCAGGTTGTAAATCAACAACTATTAAACCGTCGACCCCAACTTCATCACATTTTTTAACAAATTTTTTTATTCCATAATTAAAAATGATATTATAATAACCCATAAGAATGATTGGTGTATCTTTGTTTAGCATTCTAGCAAATTTTGTAATCTCAAATATTTCTTTTAGTGTTATTCCAGCATCAATAGCACGTAAACTTGATTGTTGAATTGTAGGACCATCAGCCATTGGATCTGAAAAAGGCATACCAATTTCAATCAAATCTATTTTATTCTTAACAAATATCTTTACTATATTTTTACTTATAGAAAAATTCGGATCACCACCAGTCGTAAAAGCAATAATTTTTTTGTTCTTTTTTTTAAAAGTATTTTTTATTCTTAATGACATTATAATTTAATATTTAATTCATTAGCTACAGTAAATATATCTTTATCACCGCGTCCACACATGTTCATTACTATAATTTTGTCTTTAGAATATTTTTTTGCTATTTTTCTTAAAACTGCTAGTGCATGAGATGGTTCGAGTGCTGGAATAATTCCTTCTTTCTCACAACAATATTGAAAGGCACTTAAGGCTTCTTCATCAGTTGCTGACATATAAGAAATTCTTTTTTTTTCAAATAAGTATGCATGTTCAGGACCAATTCCTGGGTAATCTAAACCAGCAGAAATTGAATGAGCTTCTTCAATTTGACCACTTTTAGATTGAATCAGGTATGTTTTGTTTCCATGCAAGACACCAGGTTTTCCCCCACTTAAACTTGCAGCATGTTTAGATGATTTAAGTCCATGACCTGCAGCTTCAACGGCTATCATTTCAACATTTTTATCATCAAGAAATTCATGAAATAATCCAATTGCATTAGATCCACCACCAATGCATGCTATAAGTAAATCAGGTTTTCTTTTTTCAATTTTAATCAATTGGCTTCTCACCTCTTTACCGATTATTGATTGAAAATCTCTAACCATTGATGGATATGGATGTGGGCCGGCTGCCGTCCCTATAATGTAAAATGTATCATTTACATTTGTAACCCAATCTCTTAGTGCTTCATTCATAGCATCTTTAAGCGATTTTGAACCTGTATTTACACTTCTAATTTCTGCACCAAGTAATTTCATTCTAAATACATTTGGTGATTGTCTTTCAATATCTTTTATCCCCATATATATAATACATTTCAATCCAAATAATGCACAAACAGTAGCCGTTGCTACTCCATGTTGCCCTGCACCAGTTTCTGCAATTATTCTTTTTTTACCCATTTTTTTTGCTAAAAGGATTTGCCCCATACAATTATTTATTTTATGTGCGCCAGTATGGTTTAATTCGTCTCTTTTAAAGTATATTTTTGGCCCTCCAAGATTTTTAGTAATTCTTTCAGCAAAATAAAGTGGGCTAGGTCGCCCTACATAATTTTTCAAATAATAATTAAACTCTTTTTGAAATTTATTATCTGATTTTAGTTTTTTATATTCTTTTTCTACTTCTAAAATTAAAGGCATCAATGTTTCTGAAACATATCTTCCGCCGAATTGACCAAAATAACCTTTTGTATCAGGTATTTTTTTATATATGTTTTTTTTTGTCATAACATTTTGATCAAATTGTTTATTTTTTCCTCATTTTTAATTCCTGGTTTATCTTCTACACCTGAAGATATATCAATTCCATTAGGAATTGAAAATTTTTTTATTTCTTTAATATTACTGGCATTTATACCACCAGACAAAAACCAAGGCTTGTTAATACTTAAGTTTTGTAATATTGACCAATCAAATTTTTTAGCATTTCCGCCGGGCATTTCTTTATATTTAGGCTTATAATCAAAAAGAAAGTAGTCAACATTTTCATAATTATCAATTTTTTTCAAATCAATTTTATTTTCAATAGAAATTGCTTTTATAATATTAATTTCTAAATTTTGTTTTAATAAAGTAATATAATCTTGATCTTCATTGCCATGTAATTGTACATATTTTAAATTCAATAATTTAAGCGTTCTAATTAAATTATTTATATTTTCATTTACAAATACACCAACAGGTTTAATATTAAGTTTATTAGCAAAACTTAATAATTTCAAAGCATCTTCTTTATTAATATTTCTTGGACTTTTATTATAAAAAATTAATCCAAAAAAATCTATTTGATTTTTTTCACAACACTGAATAATTTTTTTATCTTTAATTCCACAAATTTTTATAAACACTTAATTTATTGTATAATTTATTAGTTGAATAGTTTTTAAGGGATTAGATGATTTGGTTATGGGTCTTCCAATAACTAGAAAATCAGCACCTAAATCAATTGCTTTTTTTGGTGTAAATATTCTTTTTTGATCATCGTATTGGTCATTAAAATTTTTGGGTCTAATTCCAGGAACTACAATTAAAAATTTTCCCCCCACTTCTTTTCTAACTATTTCAATTTCAAGAGGACTACAAACTATTCCATCTAAATTATTTGCTTTTGCATATTTTGCGAACTGTTGCACAAGTTTGTTTATATTATTTTCTTTGTAATATTTTTTTGTTTGTACTGAATTCAAACTTGTTAATATTGAAACACCAAGAATTTTTGTTTTTCGTTTTAAGTTTAAAATTGATTTTTTTTGCATTTCATCACCACCAGAAATATGTATGGTTGTAAATAAAGGTTTTAATCTTTCTATTGCTTTAATACCATTTGCGACTGTGTTTGGTATATCATGCAATTTTAAATCAAGAAAAATTTTCGGAGATAATTTTTTTATCTTCTTATAACCTTCAATTCCGTAACTAAAAAAAAATTCATAACCTATTTTAAATGCATAGACTTCATTTTTTATTTTAGAAACAATCTTTAAATTTTTAGTTAAATTGTTGTTATCTAGAGCAACAATTATTTTTTTTTTCATTTTAAATATTAGTTGAATTTAATTTCTTATGTAATATTTTTCCAATTTTAAAGTGAATTTTATAATTTTTATTTTTAAATATTTTTTCATTGGTTTTGGGATTTCTGACATATTTTTCTTTATTTTCCTTTTTACTAATAGTTCCAAAACCTCTTAATTCAACATTATTATTTTCCTTAAGACCGTTTGTTATTTTTTTTAAAAATATTTTTAAAACTAGTTCTAAATCGGTAATACTTAAGTTTTTATTTTTATCTTGTAATTTTAAAATAAGGTGAGACTTTAACATTAATCCTTTTTTTTCAGAACTGAACCTAAAATATCTCCTAAAGATGCCCCTGAGTCACTAGATCCATATTTAGTAAGTGCTTCTTTTTCATCAATAATTTCAATTTCTTTAATAGAAAGGCTTAAATTTCTCGATTTTGAATCAACAGATAAAATAATTGAGTCTACAGATTCACCAATTGCAAATCTATCAGTTTTTTGTTCATTTTTATCTTTTGATAAGTTGGTTTTTTTTATAAATCCAAAAATATTTTCTGATAGATTTATTTTAATACCCTTATCGTCAATTTCTACAATTTTACCTGTTACTTTGGATTTTATAGGATTTTTTTCAATAAAGTCTTGAATTGGATCATTAGACAATTGCTTGATCCCAAGGCTAATTCTTTCTTTATCAACGTTTATATCTAATATTTTAACTTCTGTTTTATCTCCTTTTTTATATTCAGATAACAATTTTGTGCATTCTTTTTCCTCCCAATGCAGATCAGAGACATGCACCATACCATCAATTTCATCTTGAACTTTTACAAAAATTCCAAAATCAACTATATTTACTATTTCAGTTTTAAAAGTATCATTAACTTTATAATTTTCAGAAAGTTTTAACCAGGGATTATCTTTAGTTTGTTTTAAACTACAAATTATTCTTCTTTTTTCATTATCTATTTCAATAACTTTAACATCTATTTCTTGGTTGTTATTAACTATTTTTGATGGATGAGGTGGTTTTTTTAACCATGTCAACTCATTTAGCAATATTAATGCATCATATTTGTTTTTAATAATCAAGCTAACAGAATTATCATTAATGGCATGAACTTTTGCTGTAATTGATTGATCGATTTTAATATCTTGATCAAGATTATCCCAAGGATTTTCAATAAGTTGTTTTATCCCAAGACTAAGCCTTGATAGTTCTTCATCAAATTTTAAAACTTTAATCTCTATAGTTTCACCCAATGTTAATTTTTCTGAGGGGTGATTAATTTTTGTCCATGAAATGTCTGTAACATGAACAAGACCATCTAGACCTCCTAGATCTATAAATGCTCCGTAATCAGTTAAGTTTTTAACCTTACCTTTAATAATTGATCCTTCTTTAATTGAACTTAACAATTCTTTTCTTTGTTCTTTTAATTCTACATCTGAAATAGCTTTACGTGATACCACAATATTACCTCTAAACTTATCCATTTTTAGAATCATAAGATCTAAAGGTTTATTTAATAATTCTTTTGTATCTTTTGTAATTTGTCTGGTATCAATTTGGCTACCTGGTAAAAAAGCAGTTACTCCATTTAAATCAACACTCATCCCACCCTTAACTCTATTATATGGAATTCCATTTACAACTTTATTTTCATTGAAACATTCCTGCAAATAATTCCATGCTTTTTGTTTTACCGCCTTTTCTCTTGAAAGTTTCGTTTCTCCATTAGCACTATCTATATCTTCAACAAAAACTTCTAATTCATCTCCTATATTGATTTCTAACTCTTGACTAGTTCTTGAAAATTCAGTTATTGGAATTCTTCCTTCACTTTTTAAACCAACATCAATTGTTACAATATCTTTTTCAATTGAAATTATTTTACCGGTTACAATAGTTTTTTCTTTAATATTCTTATTTTTTAACGAATCGGATATCAGTGCCTCGTATTCTTCATTCGATATTGTTTGGCTAACTTGTTTTTGCATATTATAGTTTGCCGATCACTTCTCTTATTTTTTTTATAGTTACTCTAAATGAATGTGAATTATCAATTATATAGGCACCTTTTGGAATGACTAAAGGTGATATTTTTCTTGTTTTATCTTTTTTGTCTCTCAATTTAATTTCCTTTAAAATTTTTGGGTATATAGACTTTTCACCAATATCAATCAACTGTTTATGTCTTCTTTCTGCTCTTATTTTTTCATTAACTTGAATATAAAGCTTAATTTTAGCTTTTTTAAAAACCACTGATCCAATGTCTCTTCCATCAATCACAAAACCTTTATTTTTTATGGAATTTTCAACTATTTTTCTTTGTTGAAAATTTACAAAATTTCTTACGCTATGCAATTTAGCAATTTTTGATGAAATTTTACTGATTTGCTCAGTTCTTAGAATTTTGCTTTGTCTCATTGATATGTAATTTATTTGATCTAAAAAAGTTGATATTTTAACTCTATTTTTGAGATTTATATTTTCTTTTAGTAATAAGAATGCAACTCTTCTATATAAAACTCCAGAATCTAGATGCTTAAGCTTATATTTACTAGATATATATTTTGATATTTTACCTTTGCCAGATCCAGCAGGCCCATCAACAGTTATTATAAGTTTTTTCAATATAATTTTCCACCAGCTTTATTAAATTCATTTTTGAAAGATGGAAAACTAGTATTAATACAATCTGCTTCCTCAATTTGCACTTTTCCATATTTTGATCCAAACACAGCAAATGACATAGCTATTCTATGATCAAAGTTTGTTGTTATGCGAGGCATGACATTTTTTACATTCTTACTTATTGGATCAATATATAGGTCATTATCTTTTACATTACATGTGCAACCACAGTTTAATAGATTGCTTCTAATTAGTTCTAATCGATCACTTTCTTTTACCTTTAATTCATTTAACCCTCTAAAAATACTTGATGAATTAGCAAATGCAGCAGCAACTGATAATATCGGATATTCATCAATCATCAGCTTTGCCATATCAGAGTTCAATTCACATCCATTTAATTGTGAATATTGAACATTAAGATCAGCAATATCTTCATTATTAATCTTTCTTTTATTTATTAAATTTATTTTAGCCCCCATTTTTTTTAACGCTGTTAATATTCCAGATCTAGTTGGATTAATATTAACATTATTTATATTAATATTTGAATTTTCATTGATTAATGCGGCAACAATAAAAAAAGCACTACTAGATAAGTCTGAAGGAACAGTTATATTTTTTGATTTAAGCTCCTTTTTACCATTTATTGATATAATTTGTTTTTTTTCACTAAGTTTTTTAATACTAATTTCAGCACCAAATTCTTCCAACATAATTTCAGTGTGATTTCTTGTTATATTATTTTCAATAATTTCAGATTTACCTGCTGTATTTATAGCCGCTAAAAGAACACCAGATTTAATTTGAGCAGAAGGTATATCTATCTTAACTCTAGCATTATTAAGGTTTCCACCATATATACTAATTGGAAGTTTTCCTTTCAAAGTTTCTATTTTTGCATTCATGAGTTTTAAGGGATCGGCTATTCGACCCATAGGTCTTGATGTAAGAGATTTATCACCTGTAATTTTAGAATCGAAATTTTGAGATGATAATAAGCCTGTTAACAGCCTAGCACTTGTTCCTGAATTACCCAGATAAATTGGCTTTGTTGGTTTGTTTAACGAGTTTAATCCTTTACCATAAATAATTAACTTATTATTTATTTCCTCCATTTTAACTCCCATTTCTAAAAAAGCTGTTTTAGTTTTTATTACATCATCAGAATTTAGAATGTTTGTTATCTCACATATTCCATTTGCAATTGAAGGAATTATTATTGATCTATGAGATATAGATTTATCTCCAGGAATTTTAACAATGCCATTAATTCCAGCACTAGTTTTTGAACTAATCATTTTATCAAATTGTGAAATTGCTTCCTAAGTAAAATTTTTTAATTTTTTCATTAGATATTGCATCATTTGGAATACCTTCAAAATATATTGCACCTTCATTAACTATATACACACGATCTACTAATTTCAAAGTTTCTCTAACATTGTGGTCTGTAATTAAAATTCCTATATTTCTTTTTTTTAACTTTTTAATAATAATTTTAATTTCTTCTATTGAAACTGGATCTATACCTGTCAATGGTTCATCTAAAAGCAAATATTTTGGATTTGAAGCAAGAGTTCTGGCAATTTCAAGCCTTCTTCTTTCGCCTCCTGAAAGAACAACTGATTTAGATTTTCTTACATGATTGATGTCAAATTCATTAAGTAATCCTTGTAATATTATTTCATGCTTTTTTTTATCTTTTTCTACAATCTCAATTATTGATAATAAATTTTCTTCAACATTCATGCCCCTAAATATAGAAGGCTCTTGAGGAAGATAACTAATTCCTAGTTCACCTCTAGAATAAATGGGAAGATTTGAAATATCAGCTTTATCCAGTAAAATTGATCCATTATCAGGTTTTACCAATCCTACAATTATATAAAATGTTGTGGTTTTCCCAGCACCGTTTGGCCCAAGTAAACCTATAATTTCACCTCTATTAATATTTAAGGTAATATTTCTTACAACTTTTTTATTGCCATAAGTTTTAGAAACTTTGTTAACAATTAGTCCATCATCTAGAAGTTGAAATTTATTCATTTTCTTCAGTGATTAAGACTTTAACCTTATTTGTTTCATTAGATTTGACTTTATATGATTTATTTTTTGTATCAAGTTTCCCATAGTCCCCAGTGATAACTTCAGCTCCTCTGATTATTTTTACATTTTCATATAGGTCTATAATCGAAGTACCCTTATTGTAAACAGCTCTTTTAGCAAACATATTTGTATCATCTGTTTTAATATTAGATATTTGTTTATCTTTTACATTAATATTTTCAACAATCCTTTTCCCCGCATCATTTGTAAATGTCCCATCTATGTTTTCACCTTGAATATCTATATCATCCGCAACCATTCTTGAGTTTTTTCCAATTACAATGAAACTTCCTTCAATATTTTTTACAATTATTATTCCATCTGAATACATATCAACATCTTCTAAAATTAATTTTGAGTTTTTGCCTTCAACCTTGATTTGTTCTGTTGAAATTTGAATATCTATTTTTTTTCCTTTTGCATTAATTCCATATTCTTTTGAAATTAAACTTACATTCCCCTCTGCAAAAATTTCAGTTATATCATACAAATCTTTATCATAATTAATCTTAACTATATCTCCATATAATGTAAAACTATCAGACTGAATTTCTACATTTTTTTTTAATAAATAGTATTTTTGATTTTGAAAAACTTCAATTCCATCTTCAGTAGTGATCTCAGTCTCCCCATCATTTCTAGACTGTAGTTGTGAAGGCAATAAAATTAAAAAAATTGCAAGTCTAAGAATAATTTTCATTTAATTATAAGTTTAGTTTTACCATTAAAATTTATTTTCTCACCATTTTGTGTAATATCAAAACCTTTAGATGTTATAGCTGTTTTTTTTGCAAAAAATTCAGCCTTTTCTTCGCTGTGTGCTGTAAAATTTAATTTATCAAATAATACTTTATTAGATTTTAGCTCAAACCTTTTAGATTTAAATTTAACATTTTGTTCTAGCATAATTTTATTTGTTGACAAAAAATTACCTTGATTAGCAGTAATTAAAATTTGTTGATCATTTCCATTGATACTAAATTTAGGCTTAATAATATCTGCTTTAATTTCTTCTAAATTCTTTTCAGTAAATTCGTATTTTTTATTAACCATAAATTTATTTATAATATTAAGAAAAACAAAAATCAAAATAATCAAGAATGAAATTAAAATATATTTTTTATTTAATTTTAGTAAGAAATTCAATTTAGCTTGTTAACCTCAAAAGATCGTGAATGTGTATAATGCCTATAGGTTTGTTTTTTTTACATATGAATAAGCTAGTTATTTTTTGATTATTCATTATGTTAAGAGCTTCAGAAACTAGCATATTTTCATGACCAATACTTGGATTTATTGTCATTAAATCTGAAGCTTTTTTATTTATTAGATTTGCATCCATGCTTCTTCTTAGATCTCCATCTGTTATTAGACCTACTAGGATACTTTTTTTATTTAACACACCAACACAACCAAAACTTTTTTTTGTCATAGTTAGCAGTGTTTTAGACATTTTTTCATTTTCATCAGCAAGTGGCATCGATTTTCCAATATGCATAATTTCAGATATTTTTTTGAGATCTTTTCCTATGTTGCCACCAGGGTGCAAATTTTTAAATTCATTACTTTTAAAACCTTTTAATTCTAAAAGAGCCATAGCTATGCAGTCTCCTATAACTAATGAAATTGTTGTTGAAGTAGTAGGTGCTAAATTTAACGGACACGCTTCTACTGGTTTTTTATATATAATACCAATTGTTGCATTTTTATTTAAACTTCCTTTTGGGTTACTAGAAATACTAATAAGTGGAATATTAAACCTTTTAGAATAATTTATAATATTACTTAACTCAGAGGTTTCACCGGAATTAGATATTGCAATAATACAATCATTCTTTTTAATGCTTCCAAGATCACCATGACTCGCTTCTGTAGCATGGATAAAAAAAGAAGGGGTTCCTGTAGATGTTAAGGTTGCGGCAATTTTTTTTCCTATATGTGCACTTTTGCCAACTCCTGTTACAATAATTCTTCCCTTAGTATTATTAATTAATGAAACTGCATCACAAAAATTTTTGTTAAAAATTTTAGATAAATTTTTTAAACCCTTTAATTCGGTTGTTAATGTTTTTTTTGCTCTATCTATAATTTGTTTTTTTTTCATTTTAATGCTTAAATATATCTAAATCTGACCATCCATCTAGATCTAATTTTGTTCTATGTTCAATAAATTGAAAACAAGCATCAGCTAATTTAACTCTGTTTTCTCTAATTAACATTTCATCTAATTTGCTTTTAATTTTATGGAGATACATTACATCTGTTGCAGCATATTTTTGTTGAGATCTAGATAATTCACCTCCCCAATCCGAACTTTGTTCAATTTTTGAAATTGATATGTTAAGCAATTCTGAACACAAATCTTTATAACCATGTCTATCTGTGTAAGTTCTTACAAGTTTTGAAGCTATTTTAGTACAATATATGTTTTTAATATTTATCCCATAATTATATTTTAAAATGGCCACATCAAATCTTGCAAAATGAAAAATTTTTTTAGTTTTATTATTTTTTAAAATCTTGACTAAATTTTTTGGTTTTTTAATTTTTTCATTAATTTTTATTAAATGGGATGTACCATTACCACTTGAAATTTGAACCAAGCATAATTTATCTCTTAGAGGGTTTAATCCCATAGTTTCAGTATCAATAGCTACAACTGATCCAAGATTTAGATTAGCTGGTAAATCATCTTTATATAGTTTTATTTTCATAAATATATTTGATTATATTGCTTTATTTCTAATAATTAAGTTATTATATCACTAATTTATTTAAAGGTCATGAAATCAATAATAATTTTTGGAGGTGCTGGTTATGTTGGAAAACATTTAATACTTAGATTTTCAAAGTTGGGATATAAAATCATAGTACCATATCAAAAATCAGTCAATGAAAGTAAATTAAGGCTTCTTGGCACAATTGGTCAAATAATTCCATATTACTTTCAATCTCTGAAAGATAAAAAGTTGTTAAGTTTAATAAATAATTCTTCTATCTGTATTAATTTAAAAACCTCGTGGAGTGTTAAAAAACAATCTTATAAAGATGAAATTTTTAATTTTAATGTTGAACTTTTATCAATTTTAAAAAGCAGTAATACTGTCAAAAAATATATATACTTCTCAGGTTTAGGTGTTGATCAAAATCTAAAATCTCAAAGAAACATTGCCATATTAGATACTGAAAATTATATAAAAAATAATTGCAGCAATTCTGCTATTATAAGACCCAGTGTTATTTTAGGTGGTGGAGATCCTTTTTTATCGAGCTTATTAAAATTTTTTCAGATTTCCTTTTTTATTCCCCTTTTTGGCGGTGGTAGCAATAAATTTCAGCCAGTACATATAGAGGATGTATGTAGTTTAGTAATTATTTCCGCAAAGGATAGGGACTCAAAAAATAAAATTTTTGAACTAGGTGGTCCAAATATATTTACTTATAAAGAATTCTACAATCTTATTGCTGATACTATATCAAAAAAAAGAATATTTTTGCCAATACCAATGAAAATAGCTAGATTTTTTGTTGGAATTATTGAAAAAACATTTTTTTCTCCAATTACTCTAGAACAATTATCACTTTTTGAGCACAATAATGTTGTCTCTGGATCACATTTGGATTTTGAACATTTCAAAATAGAGCCGCAAAATATATCTTCTACAATAAGAAATTCGTTATAATATATAGATTTTTTTAAAATTAGTACATTTTTAGGACTAAAATATTATTTTTTTTATTTATTTTTTTAACCTTTTATATAATTGATATTTTTTATAAAAATATAGTACCAGTATTGTACAAAATGTTGAAATTCGTTAAAATTTTAAAAGAAAATCCAGCAAAAAACTCACCTAAAAAAAGGTTAGAAAATTTTAAAGAAATATATGATCAATATTCACAAAAAAATGCCGAAGAACAGGCATCAAGATGCTCTCAATGCGGAATCCCCTTTTGTCAGGTTCATTGCCCACTTCATAATAATATACCTGATTGGCTAAAACTAGCAGCTGAAGAAAGGTTTGAAGAAGCTTATGCGATATCTAATGAAACAAATAATATGCCTGAAATTTGTGGTAGGATATGTCCACAAGACAGGTTATGTGAAGGTAATTGCGTTATTGAACAATCTGGTCATGGAACTGTAACAATTGGCTCAATTGAAAAATATATTACTGATACCGCATGGGAAAAAGGTTGGGTTAAAAATATTTCTCCCATTACTGAAAGAAAAGAGTCAATTGGTATTATAGGGGCAGGTCCCGCAGGTTTATCTGCAGCTGAGGAATTAAGAAAAAAAGGATATCAAATAACTGTTTATGATAGATATGATAGAATCGGTGGTTTATTAATATACGGCATTCCAAATTTTAAATTGCAGAAAGATGTAGTTAAAAGAAGAACTTTACGATTAAAAAATAGTGGAATAAAATTTAAATTAAATTGTAATATTGGTAAAAATATTGAGTTTAATGAAATTAAAAATAAGCATGCAGCACTATTAATTGCTACAGGTGTTTATAAATCGAGACATATAAATCTAAATCATAAAAATTATTCTAATGTTATACCTGCACTTGAGTATTTAACTGCAAGTAATAAAATTGGTTTAAAAGATAAAGTTCATGATTTTACAACCGGAAGGTTAAATGCAGAAAATAAAAAAGTAATTGTTATAGGCGGTGGTGATACAGCTATGGATTGTGTACGTACAGCTATTCGTCAGGGAGCAAAATCAGTAAAGTGTTTGTATAGAAGGGATCGAGTAAATATGCCTGGATCACAAAGAGAGGTGGAAAATGCTATTGAAGAAGGTATTGAATTTAATTGGTTGACTCTTCCTATTGAATATCAAGGAGAGCATAAAGTTGAAAAAGTAAGAATTGTAAAAATGCAACTCGTTTCCTCAGATGACTCACGTAGGCCAAATCCAGAAATTCAAAAAGGAACAGAGCAACTATTAGATGTTGATATTATTATAGAAGCTCTTGGTTTTGAACCAGAAAATTTACCTAATTTATTTAATAGCACTTCATTAAATATTAATAAAAGTGGAACAATAAAAATTGACTTTAAAAATATGATGACTTCGATCGACGGTGTTTTTGCTGCAGGAGATATAGTCAGAGGAGCAAGTTTAGTTGTATGGGGCATAAAGGATGGAAGAGATGCTGCAAAAAATATTCATAATTATATTTTAAAAAAAGAAGAAAAAAAAATACATAAAAAACAAATAGTAATAAATGAATAATTATCTAAAAAATTGGAAAAAAAATAGAGATATTTTAAATAAAAATTTTATCTATAACGAAAGTGATGAACATTCTTCATGTGGAGTAGGACTTATTGCTTCACTTAATGGTGAAGAAAATAGGGAAATTGTTGAAATGGGTGTTGCGGCACTTAAATGTTTATATCACCGAGGCGCCGTTGACGCAGATGGGAAAACAGGTGATGGAGCTGGTATACAATTAAGTATTCCTAAGGAATTTTTTGCTGAGTTGATAGAAAGGACTGGTCAAACACCTAATGAATTTCCATTCGCAGTAGGTATGATATTTTTACCTCGCACTGATTTTGTAGCTCAAGAAAAATCAAGAACAATTGTGGAATCAGAAATTCTCAAAGAAGGTTTTAAAATATATGGTTGGCGTAATGTACCTATAAACTCATTAATAATAGGGGAAAAAGCCAAAGCAACTCGACCAGAAATAGAGCAAATATTAATTTATAATGATAAATATAAAAATGAGATTGAATTTGACACAAAACTTTTCATTATTCGCAAAAGAATTGAAAAGAAAATAAAAAAACAAAATATTAATAATTTCTACATTTGCTCACTCTCCTCACAATCAATAGTTTATAAAGGTATGTTTTTAGCTGAGCAGCTATCTAATTTTTATCCAGATATTCAAAATAAGAATTTTATTTCTAAATTTTCTATATATCATCAGCGTTATTCTACAAATACTTTTCCAACATGGTCACTAGCTCAACCCTTTAGGGTAATTGCTCATAATGGTGAAATAAATACACTAAAGGGAAATAAAAATTGGATGACTGCACATGAACCCAGATTATTTCATAAAAATTTTGAAGATTGTATTAATGATTTAAAGCCTATTATTGATGAAGATGCATCTGACTCAGCAGCTTTAGATGCAACAATTGAACTATTAGTACAATCAAATAAATCATTACCAATGGCTAAAATATTAACCATACCTGAACCTTGGGCACACAGAAGAGATTTTTCTCAAAAATTAAAAAATTTGTATGCATATGCAACAGCCATTATGGAATCTTGGGATGGACCAGCAGCAATTTGTGGAACAAAAGATGATTGGGCAATAGCTGGAATGGATCGAAATGGATTAAGACCATTAAGATATACATTAACTAATAAATATTTAATCACTGGATCTGAAGCTGGCATGGTGGAAGTTAAAGAATCAGAAGTTGTTGAAAAAGGAAGAGTGGGACCTGGACAGATGATAGCAGTTAATTTTAAAGATAAAAAATTTTATAAAGATTCAGAAATAAAAAAATATTTAGCAGACTTAAAACCTTTTGGGAAATGGACAAAAAAAATTACTCATATTGATAAATTAGTTGAATCTGTTGATGAAGAATTTAGGGATATAGAATCACAACAATTAAGAAATAGAATGGCATCTTTTGCTTGGACCATGGAAGATATTGAAATGATTTTACATCCTATGATTGTAGATAAAAAAGAAGCAACCGGATCCATGGGTGACGATGCACCTCTTGCTGTACTTTCAGATAATTATAGGGGCTTACATCACTTTTTTAGACAAAACTTTAGTCAAGTAACTAATCCCCCTGTTGATTCTCTTAGAGAGAGAGTGGTTATGACTTTAAGAACAAGAATTGGAAACTTAAGTAACATTCTTGACGAAAATGAAGACCAATGTGAGCATCTTCAATTAAACTCACCAATTTTGTCCATAAATCAATTTAAAACAATGCGTCAATATATGAAAGACAGTGTTAAAATAATTGACACAACAATGGATATCAAAAACATTGATAACTCCTTTGAAAAAACTCTTTACTCAATAAATCAGAAAGCTGAACAAGCTGTAAGAGAGGGATACACACATATAATTTTAACTGATAAAGAATTATCAAAAGATCGTGTAGCACTTCCAATGATATTGGTTACAAGTTCTATTCATAGTTATCTTATAAAAAAAAATCTTAGAACATTTGTTTCTTTAAATATTCAGTCAGCAGAATGCTTAGATGTACATTATTATGCAGTTTTAATTGGCGTTGGAGCTACAAGTGTTAATGCTTATATGGCGCAACAAGCAATAGCAGATCGTCATAAAAAAGGTTTATTTAAAAATCTCACCTATGAACAATGTGTTGAGAGATACATCAACTCAATAAATAATGGCTTGCTTAAAATTATGAGTAAAATGGGAATCTCTGTAATTAATTCTTATAGAGGCGGGTGTAATTTTGAAGCAATTGGATTAAGTCGAAATTTAATGAATAAATATTTTCCTTCAATGAGATCTAAAATATCAGGAATTGGTCTTAATGGTATAGAAAAAAAATCATTAGAAGCTCATTTAAAAGCTTATCAAGAAAACCTACTTCACTTACAAATAGGGGGATTCTACCGTTATAGATTTGGAGGAGAACAGCATGCTTTTGAAGCGCAATCTATACATATGTTACAAAGTTCAGTTGGAAAAAATAAATATTCTTTATTTAAAAGATATTCATCTATGATTAATGAGTTACCTCCAATTAATATTCGTGATTTATTAAATTATAGAAGTAAAAGAGAAAAAGTAAGGATTGATAGTGTTCAATCTTTTAATGAGATTAGAAAACGTCTAGTAGCCCCTGGCATTTCACTTGGAGCTCTAAGTCCTGAAGCACACGAAACACTTACTATAGCAATGAATAGAATAGGGGCTAAATCTGATTCTGGCGAAGGAGGAGAAGATCCTACTCGTTTCACATTAAAGTCAAATGGTGATAATGCTTCTTCAAGAATAAAACAAATTGCAAGCGGAAGATTTGGTGTAACAGCAGAATATTTAAATAATTGTGATGAGATTGAAATAAAAATTGCTCAAGGCGCTAAACCGGGTGAGGGTGGCCAATTGCCAGGAGGAAAAGTTACTGACTTAATTGCAAAACTTAGACATTCAACTAAAGGTGTAACTCTTATTAGTCCACCACCTCATCACGATATTTATTCAATAGAAGATTTAGCTCAATTAATTTATGATCTTAAGCAAATAAATCCAAAGGCTAGAGTTTGTGTGAAGCTTGTGGCACAATCAGGTATAGGAACAGTTGCAGCTGGAGTTGCTAAAGCAAAAGCTGACACCATTTTGATTTCTGGGCACAGTGGAGGAACTGGAGCTAGTCCACAAAGTAGTATTAAGTTTGCGGGACTTCCATGGGAGTTAGGTTTAAGTGAGGTACATCAAGTATTATCTTTAAATAATTTAAGAGATAAAGTTATTTTAAGAACAGATGGTGGTTTAAAAACAGGTAGAGATGTTGTTATTGCCGCAATGTTAGGTGCTGAAGAATACGGAATAGGTACTGCAAGCTTAGTGGCTATGGGTTGTATAATGGTTAGGCAATGTCACTCAAATACCTGCCCAGTAGGAGTATGTTCACAAGATGAAAAATTACGTGAAAAATTTAATGGAACACCTGAAAAAGTAATTAACCTCTTTAGTTTTATTGCTGAAGAAGTAAGAGAAATATTGACTGAACTTGGGTTTACATCTTTAGACGAAATTGTTGGTAGGGCAGATCTTTTATATCAAATTAACAGAGGTAGTTCTGATTTAGATGATTTAGATTTAAATCCAATTATACAAACTATTGATTCATCCATTGGTAAATATGAAGAAAAGAGAAATGATATTAATAAAGTTTCTGATTCATTAGATAAAAAAATACTATATGATTCAATGTCCTTATTTGAAAAAAATGAAAAAATTAAATTAAACTATACTATTCAAAATACTGATCGTGCTATTGGTGCACTTTTTGCATCAGAAGTAACCACAAAAATAGGAAACAACAAATTAAAAGAAGATCAAGTTAAAATTAACTTAAATGGTTCAGCAGGACAATCATTAGGGGCATTTATCGTTAAAGGCATGACAATAAAAGTTTTTGGGGATGCTAATGACTATGTTGGAAAAGGTCTTTCAGGAGGGAAAATAATAATTCAACCAAACCAAACATCAAAATTAATAACTAATGATAATGTAATAATAGGAAATACAGTTTTATATGGTGCTACTGAGGGAAAATTATATGCAGCCGGTATTGCCGGTGATCGTTTTTGTGTAAGAAATTCTGGAGCAGAAGCAGTAGTTGAAGGTTGTGGTGATAACGGTTGTGAATATATGACTGGAGGAAGTGTAGTTATACTAGGAAAAGTTGGAAATAATTTTGGAGCTGGTATGACTGGAGGTATGGCATTTGTATATGACAAAGAAGGAAGCCTACCTTTGCGTATAAATCTTGAAGATGTATTTTATCAACAACAAATGACAGATTATTGGCAACAAAAACTTTTTGATCAAATAAAATTATATTTTTTAGAAACTAATTCTCAACATGCAAAACATATTTTGGATAATTGGGAAAATGAAAAATTATTGTTTTGGCAAATTATACCTCATGAAATGATTTATAAATTTGGCCAACCTGTATTGGTAGAAGAAGTAAAAACTGCTTAATTATTTTTTATAATTAATTCAAGTGAGTGATTTATTATTTTCAAATCAAAATCAGTTGATAACCTATGATCACTGTTTTTTAGATAAATAATTTGTACATTCTTTCCTGTAATTTTTTTAGCAATGATTTCAGGAACTTTTTTACTCACAACGTTATCTTTAAGACCGTGTATTAATATTAGTGGTTTTTTGTATCGTATTATTTTGTTAAGAATTTTATTTGTTTTTGCATCTTTAAAAAAATTTTTTCGAATATAATAACTAAAACCATATGATGAATATTTAGTTATACCCTTAGTTTGTAATTCTTTCCTTTTTGCTTTTGACAGATTTTTATATAGATCATTTCCAAAATCAGCTGCGGCTGCTAGTCCTATCATACCTTTAATTCTCGATGGTCTTGCTTTTGCTGCTAGAAGCATTAACCATCCACCCATACTACTTCCTACTAAAATCTGAGGTCCTCTGGTTAAATTATCAATTATTTCAATTAAATCGTTTTTCCAGTCTGCAATTGTATAATCTTCAAATTTACCATCAGATTTTCCATGGCCTCTGCAATCAAATCTAATGAAGTTAAGGTTATTTTTTCTAGCATATTTCTCGGCAGCTAGCGCTTTTTTTCCATTCATGTCAGAGTTTAAGCCATGAATAAAAATAATCCCTAGCCCTCGTCCTTTTACTGTTTTATACGCAATCTTATGCTTTTTTTTATTTATATAATAAGGCATATATAGAGAATACTAGGATTTATTTGTAATGTCATTATTTAATGTTCTTCAAATTTTGCCGTCTTTAGATTCCGGAGGAGTAGAAAGAGGCACTATTGATTTAGCAAACTATTTATCAAGTAATAAAATATTTAACCATATCATTTCAAATGGTGGAAGAATGGAAATTGAACTAAATACTGAATATTCTCAACATTATAATTTATCTGTAAATAGTAAAAATTTATTTCTGTATCCATACCTTGCAAAAAAAATTGATAAATATATCAAAAACCATAATATAAATCTTATACATGTAAGATCTAGGGGGCCGTCTTGGATTTTAAAATTTGTACAAAAAAAAGGTTTAAAAACTGTATCTACTTTTCATAATGTTTATGGAGGAAGTTCATATTTAAAAAAAATTTATAATAAAGAACTTGCAAATGTAGATTACGTGATTGCAATATCTCATTATGTAAAAAACAGTATAGTAAAAAAATATAATATTAATCCTAATAAAATTACAGTCATAAATAGAGGTATTGACACAGTTTTTTTTGATGATGATTTGAAAGAAAATGATAAGAATATATTTATAAATAAATATAAAATAAAAAAAAATAAAAAAATTATCTTATATCCAGCTAGATTGACGGAATGGAAAGGTCAAAAAGAATTTTTATCAGTTATTAAAAAAATAGTTAACGAAAATTATTTTACTTATTTTGTTGGTGATGACAAAAATTTTTCATATACTTCTGTATTACAAAATGAAATTAATAAATCTTCTCTTGGTGACAAATGTATGATTTTAGGTAATCTTAATAGAAATGAATTAAAATTAATGTATTCAATATCTGATATAGTTATTTCAGCGCCTTTGAGACCAGAGGGTTTTGGGAGAATAGTCAGTGAGGGAATGAGTATGAAAAAAATTGTACTAGCATTTGATTTTGGCGGTGTAAGTGATCAGCTTAAGCAGATTGATAGTCTATATAAAATTCAACCAAGAAACTATGAAGCACTTTCTAATAAAATTAATTTATTATCAGATTTATCTGATGAAAAAAAAATTAATTTGACAAATATAGCCCGCAATCATGTATTAAAATATTTTACTTCAAACGAAATGGTTAACAAATATAAAAATTTTTATGACAACATTTTCTTATAAAAAAATTCTGATAATAAAACATGGCTCACTAGGCGATATCATTACTGCAACATCAGTTATTAAGGCAATCAGAGATAAATTTAAAAATGCAAATTTAAGTATAGTTACAGCTGAAAGATACAATGATTTTTTTAAAACCTCTAAATTGATTGATAATATAATTATTGATAATAGAAATGGTTTTTTAATAACGTTAAAATTTATAAGTAAACTAATTTTCAATAAATTTGATTTAGTAATAGATTTACAAAATTCTAACAGAACTGCGTTTTATGCATTTTTTTTTAAATTATTATCAAAATCAAAAATTAATGGAACTAATTATTTTTGTGATTTTAGGTATAAATATAGTTATAAAAATCCTCCATCTGTTATACAAGGTTTGTCTAATCAAGTTAATTTGATTGATATTAAAGTAAATCAAAAACCTTACTTAGGTTGGTTGACAAATGAAAATAGTTATCATAATAAAATTAAACATAAAAATTTTTTTATTATTAACCCTGGCTGTTCTCTTAAAAATTTAAAGAAAAAATGGAGCCCTTCTAATTTTGCATTTATTTGCAATTTTTTAATTAAAAAAAAAATTTTACCAGTAATTATTGGAACTATTGAGGATAAAGAATCTATTGATGTTATTGTGAATATAGAACCCAGAGCTTTGAATTTAATTGGTAAATCACCATTGTCATTTGTATATACATTAGGAAAAAAAGCTTTAGGTGCTCTTTCAAATGATACTGGGCCAGCACACTTGATAGCTGCTACTGGTTGTAAAATACATTTATTATTGTCAAAATATTCTAATCCAAAAACAGTTATTCCTCAGTCTTCAAACGTTTCTTATACAATATCTAACAATATTAACGACATCTCAACTAACAAAATAATAGATCAAATAAATAAAATTATAATAAAATGAAAATAGACATAATATTGCCAAACAAAGAATTATTTTCCTCAAAAAAAGCTTCAGCAGTATCAATTACTGTAAATAACTCAATCAAGTTTTCAAAATATAAAAAAAATATTTCTGTTTTTGGACAAAAAACAGAAAATCCTTATTTCAAAAAAAATTTTTTTGGATTTAAAACAAATAAAATTTTTAATTTAGGAAAAAATTTATTAATTGCTAAAAATTATCTTAAAATATCTAAATTATTTGATTGTAAAAATAGAATAATTGAAATTCATAATAGACCTTACATTTTTCATTATATTTATAGTCGCTTACCTAATGCACCAATAATATTGTATTTTCATAACGATCCACAAACTATGAAAGGATCAATTACAGTTTCTGATAGAAAAAAAATTATACAAAATGCTTCGGGTGTTATATTTGTAAGTGAGTTTCTTAAAAAAAAATTTTTAAATGGTATTGATAAAGATAATAAAAATTTGTATGTTCTTCCAAATAGTTTAGATAAAAACTATAATGTTAGAAAAAATAAAGAAAAAAATATTTTATTTGTAGGAAGATTGGTAGAAGAAAAAGGTCCTAAATTATTTGTTGAGGTAGTTAAGGACATCGCAGAAAATTATCCTAAATGGAAATTTATAATTGTTGGGACTGCTAAAGCAGCCCAAAAAAATCTCACAACAAATTTCGAAAAAAAAATAATAAAAGATTTTTTAAATATCGGAAAAAATGTTAAATATTATGGTTTTCTTTCAAATCAAAAAGTAAAAAACTTAATGTCCAATTCTTCAATACTTGTTGTTCCTTCAATTTGGCAAGAACCTTTTGGTATGACGGCATTAGAAGGATTAGCAAATAAAATGGCTGTAATAGGATCAAATGTTGGAGGTTTAAAGAGTATTTTGTATAAAAGAGGAGTTTTGATTAATAAAATTGATAAAATAAAACTTAAAAATGTAATAAATAAATTAATCAATAACCCCAATGAATTAAGACGTTTGCAAAATTCAACATGGAATGGTTATTGCTATGGTCAAAGGGATATTTCATTAAAGCAGGACAATTATAGAGAAAAAATAATTAAATATTGGGAAAAAAATTTAAAAATTAAAAATTAGTATCTTGAATATTATTTTAAAAACAATTATATGACTTTTATGAAATTTTTAATTCTTTATGCACTTCATAGTGTTTAATATATATCCCACCAATTCCTTGAATAGTTTTGTCAATTAATTATAGACCAAAAAGTAATTCTGGTCCTAGGACTAACGAGCAGATCACTGCTAGTGAAGTTAGAGTAATATCTAGCACTGGTAAACAATTAGGTATTATTAGTATTCGTGAAGCTTTAATCGCTGCAGAAGATGAAGGATTTGACCTTGTTGAAGTTTCTCCTGATTCCAATCCTCCTGTTTGTAAAATTATAGATTATGGAAAGTTAAAATATAGAGAACAAAAAAGTAAAAAAGAAGCTAAAAAAAAGCAAAAAACAATTGAGGTTAAGGAAATTAAAATGAGACCTGGAATTGATACTCATGATTATAATGTTAAGATAAAAGCATTATCTAAATTTATTGGTGGCGGAAATAAGGTAAAAGTTTCTATGAGATTTAGGGGAAGAGAAATGGAGCATCAAAACTTAGGTTTTGACTTATTAAAAAAACTGACTCAAGAAGTTGAAGATTACGCCAAAGTTGAAGTGCCTCCAAAATCTGAAGGAAAGCAGATAATGATGATTTTGGTACCACAGGTATCAAAGTAAATAGTATTTGTTGAAAATTCTTTTTTTTTCATTATAAGAATTCAAAAAATTGACTATGGCAATAGGGGCAGCCTAGTAGTTTTAATGTATAAAAAGGAGTTATAAATGCCCAAATTGAAAACAAAAAGTAGTTTAAAAAAAAGATTTTCACGAACAGGTACTGGTAAAATTAAATTTAAGCAAGCTGGTAAACGTCATGGAATGAGCAAACGATCAAACAAGTTTATTCGTAACACTAAGAGATCTGCTATAATGTCGTCTGGAGATTCTGCATTAATTGATCATATGTTACCTTATAACAAGTAGGAGTAATAAAATGGCAAGAGTTTCTAGAGGAGTTACAGCAAGAGCAAGACATAAAAAAGTTATCAAAAAAGCAAAAGGATATTATGGTAGAAGAAAAAATGTATTCAGAGTGGCTGTGCAGGCTGTTGAAAGAGGATTGCAGTATGCTTATAGAGATCGTAGAAAAAGAAAAACTGATTTTAGAGGCTTGTGGATTCAGCGAATCAATGCGGGGGTAAGACTGCATGGTATGACGTATTCACAGTTTATTTCAGGTTTAAAAAAATCATCAATCGAAATTGATAGAAAGATTTTAGCGGATCTAGCGGTTAATCAACCCGAAGCATTTAAAGCACTGGTTGATAAAGCTCAATCTGCTAGATAATTTTAATTTATAAAATATAATAGATAGCAATGGCTTTTGCTGAAAATAAAAAAGATATTCAAAATAAAATCGAAGACACTAATACTCTTGAAGATTTAGAAAAAATAAGATTGTATTATTTGGGCAAAAAGGGACTAGTTCCTGAAGCTTTAAAAGGTTTAGCATCTTTATCTATTCAAGATAAAAAATCTAAAGGACAAGAATTAAATACAATTAAAAAATTTATTGAAGAAAGTATAAAAGACCAAAAAATACAAATAGAGAATATTGAAATATCAAAAAAAATTACTCAAGAATCGATTGATGTTACTTTGCCACCAAATATAAGTAAGCAAGGTAAAATACATCCTATTAGTCAAACAATTTTTAATATCATTCAAATATTTGGTAATCTAAATTATTCTGTTGAAACAGGACCAGATATTGA
>CETH01184244.1_pt1 | contig 28113 bp, 31 predicted proteins | sample 361461 | NCBI WGS metagenome assembly CETH01 (sample SAMEA2622695, study PRJEB7988) | marine metagenome | isolation source: saline water (ENVO:00002010), including
TTCTTTCTCTTCCTTTACTTCAGCCTTAGGAGATTCTTTCTCTTCCTTTTTGGATTGCCTCATTGAAGCTTCTGCTTGAGCTTTATTTCTAGCTTCTTGTTCTAGTTTTTCTAGTTCAGCTTCTTCAGCTAATTGATCTTCTTGCCTTTTTCTATTTATCTCCTGGCCAGAAATAATAGATTCAGTAACAAGGTCAGTAATTATTTGTATAGATCTCAAACCATCATCGTTTGCAGGAATTGGATAATCTATTTCATCAGGATTAGAATTTGTATCAACCATCCCAACAACAGGAATTCCTAATTTTGTAGCTTCAGCTACGGCTATTTGTTCTCTATGAATATCAACAACAAATAATACTGTAGGCAATCCATTCATTTCTTTAATTCCAGAAAAGAATTTATTCAATCGGCCTCTTTCAGCATCAAGTTTTTGAGATTCTCTTTTTGTTTGAGAAATCACTTCACCTTTTGCAAATGATTCTTCTAATTCAACTAACCTATCAAGTCTTTTTTCAATAGTCTTGAAGTTAGTCATTAAACCTCCAAGCCATCTTTGATTTATATAGAATGAATCAGATCTTTCAGCATTTGATTTAATTATGGATTGAGCATGTTTTTTTGTTCCTACAAACAAACATTTACCACCTTTTGATATTGTGTCTTCCATAAAAGTTAATGCATCGTCTAATTTTTCTAAGGTTTTAGATAAATCGATAATATGTGATCCATTTCTTTTAGTAAATATATATTTAGTCATCTTAGGATTCCATCGTCTAGAAGGATGTCCAAAGTGAGAGCCCGCGTCAAATAGATCTTGGATCGTCACTGAAATTTTATTTTTTGTAGTCAAATCTTTTCCTTATGGTTTATTTAATATTAAAAGTTGGTCCAGTAGACTATTATAACAATTATTGTTCTAATTTCACACTTATTTACTTAAATAATTGTCGAATGAAAAATTATATCTTGAATTCACTCATCCAGTATAAAATTAAATAGGATCCACTTATTATTAGAATAATTGATGTTGCTAGATTATAAATCTTAAAAAATAATTTAATTTTTTCTAAAAAAGATTTCAAAAATAATAATGCTAATGAAACAATTATTAATGAAAACCAAGCTCCCATAGAAAATAGAATAAAATCCTTAATCAATAAATTTAATGAGGAAGTGTTAGAAAAACTAAACACAATTGACATAAAAATTGGCAGTGAACAAGACAATGAAGTAAGTCCATAAGAAATTCCATAATAGAAATAAAATCTTAAACTTTTTTCGTTTGAAGAACCTATTGTGTTTGACAAATTACTTAATCTAGAAAAATAAATCATTCCACCAGACAAAACATAAAAACCATATCCCAATAAAATTATTGAAATCAAAATTCCTACATAAGAAAAAATAGATTTCAAACTATAAAATCCACCTGAAATCATAAGTCCAAATATAAAAAAAACAATAATAAATCCAATTGTGACAGTTGTAGAAATAATAGTAGATTCATAAATAGTTTTGTGCACAGATTGAGTTTTTTGAGTATTGCTATCCTTCATAAAATAAGACAAATAAACGGATAGAAGCGCAAAGCCGCATGGATTAAAAACTGCAACTAACCCGGCGCTAAATGCAATACCAGATCTCAAAATTGAAGAAAGATTAATAAAGACATTGCTAGTAGAAGCTGAAGCTTCAAAACCCAATGATAAAACTTTAGTTATTTTTTCAGAATCTAAAATAAAGCCTAGAGATAGCAATATTAATAAGTAAAACAAAAATATAGCAGTATAAGTTTTAGAGATTTGTTTAATAATCAATTATTCCTTTTTATAATTTCCCAAAAATCTGGGGAATTATTTTTTTTTCAAGTTTAGATTTTTAGTTTTTAATTTATTTAAACTATTATTATTTTAGGTCCAAAAAAAAACTGTGTCACTCTTGAAACATATACTATATGTACAACCTTGAAAATATAAAAACAACTGAACAAGAAGTTGAAATTTTGGAGCTTTTATCAAATGGCCTTAGGGCTTTAGATATAGCTCAAAGAATGAATCTAGCTGAACAAACTATAAAAAATAAAGTTCAAGTAATCTGTATTAAGCTAGATTCATCTAATCGTACACAAGCAGTTGCAAAAGCTATAAGACTTGGAATAATCTAAGCAGCCTCAACAGGATTTTCTAGAACTCCAACATTTTCTATTTCAATTCTTACTGTGTCTCCAGGGTTTATAGGAGGAGTTTTCCCAGAGGTACCTGTCCAAAGCATATCTCCTGGAAGCAGGGTTGCGTATTTACTAATAAAGCTAATCGCTTTAGCAGTAGAAAATATCATTTCTGAAGAATGGCAACTTTGTCCTTCTACTCCATTCACATAACCTTTAATTCCAACATTTTGTGGATCAATACCTGTAATAATATATGGACCAAGAGGACCAAAAGTATCTGCAGATTTAGCTCTCCACCATTGATTATCGGCGTCATCACCGCCCTGCCATTCCCTTGCAGAGACATCATTTCCACATGTGTATCCAAAAACATAATCTAGAGCATCTTTTTCTGAAACATCTTTTGTCACTTTACCTATTATGGCTACTAATTCAGATTCGCATGCCACAAGTCCAGCTTCTGGATGAATTTTTATAGCATCACCAGGTCCAATTAAGGCTGTAGATGTTTTATAAAAAGGTTCAGGCCTAGTTGGAGCATCTCTTTCGGCTAAGTGTGACCCATAATTCAATGCTAAGCATAAACTTTTAGAAGGATTGGGGTTTGGACATAATATTTTTACATCAGATTCATTAAATGAATTCCCTGTTTTATTATATGATCCCATTATTGGGTTTGAGTCTATTTCTAATATCTCTCCATCTTCTACAATTCCATAAGAAATATTTCCGGAATTTTCAAATCTTGCAAACTTCATTTTTTTCTCCATTAATTGATTTAAATCTTTCTTTTACAAATGTTGTTATAAGTGTAATCTACAAATGTATAAGGTCAAGAAAAAAGAAATAATTTTATGAATAAATCATTTATCACTGTTAAGAACTTATCAAAAAGCTTTAATGAAAAATCAATAATAAAAAATCTCTCTTTTAGCATCAATAAAGGAGATTTAGTGAAAATTTCAGGAAGTAATGGTGCGGGTAAATCTACATTATTAAAAATTATTGCTAGAATTTATAATCAGGATTCAGGAGAGATAATAATTGATGGAAAAGATATTAATAAATCATCATTATCAAAAAGTATGATTTCTTATATATCATCAGATTTTGTTTTCTACAAAGACCTCACAGTTAAGAAAAATATTATCTTTTACTTCAATTTAATAGGAGAAAAAAATAGTAAAGAATTATATGAAAAAAATAAAGATTTTCTAAAGTTATGTGAATTTGAAGATTTCTATCCAGAAATCTTATCTAATGGACAAAAAAAGAAAATGAATTTATTTCGTACACTTATCCCAATTTATGAAGTTTACCTAATTGACGAACCTGAAAATGGCTTGGACAGTGAATCAAAAAATGAATTAGATAAAAAATTAGATTCTTTAGCTAATAAAAGTACTATGATTTACACTTCTCATAATAGTAATTCATTATCAATTTATAAACAAACCACCAAAGAAATACTTCTATGAAAAATTTATCAAAAATGTTTTTGATTATAAAGTTAATAGTCTTAAAGGATTTGTACGAAGAATTAAAATCTAGAGAAATTTTTATTTCAATTATTTCTTATTCAATACTAGTCCTAGTAGTTGTGGCAACAACATCTAGTATAAATAATTCCATAGATTTTTTTGCAACAATTTTTTGGATATCATTAAGCTTTTCTATAATTTTAGGTATTAATAAATCTATGGCAAAAGAATTTGAGAACAAAGGGATAGAATTCTTAATTACATCTCCCATAGACAAAGAAGTCATAATTATCGCAAAATTTGTTTCAAACTTGATTTTTATAACTTTTTCTAGTTTTTTCATACTTTTATTCAACAATATTATTCTGAATTATGATCTATTCGAACTATCATTTTTTTTACTTGTGATAAGCATAAACATCGGCTTTAGTATTATAGGAACAATCACATATCTACTTTTTTCAAAAGTTAGAGGTAAAGAAATTCTTTCTCCAATGTTATTTATTCCTCTGATAACACCTTTATTAATGGGAGGTTCAGTACTCACAAATCAAATAATTGAAAATGATATAAAAAATATCAGCTGGTTTGGTCTAATTATTGCGTATGATTTATTATTTTTTCTTATAGGTTTGATGATTTCAAATATTATTTTTGAGGAGTAAAATGTTAAATAATAATATTTTAAAAACTAATTGTATCCTCTTTTGGGTTACAATTAAAAATATATATAAAATCAAATGATTAAATTCATATTTACATCGATTACAGCTATAATATTTTTCATAACTCTTTGGATGATTTTTTGGTGGATGCCTATAGATATATCTCAAGGACCCGTAGCTAAAACAGTTTTTATTCATGTCCCATTGGCTTGGTGCTCAATGTTAGCAATAATAGCTGTAGCTATATCTTCAATTATTTACTTACTTAGAAAAAATTTATTTTGGGATGAAGTGGCACAAGCTACAGCTGAAATAGGACTAATATTTGGAATAGTTGCTTTGGTAAGTGGAATTATATGGGCAAAGCCAATATGGGGAGTTTGGTGGACCGGAGAAGCAAAATTAACTACAACCCTAATATTAATATTAATTTATATTGCTTATATTCTATTTAGATCACTATATAAAAATAGCCTACAAATGAAAAAAATAGCTGCTATCATAGCCGTCATAGGTGCTATTGACAGCCCAATAATATATTTTGCTGCTAATTTATGGCAAGAAGCTCATCCGGTCACAGTAATAGGGCCTCTAGCAGATGAAGAGTCATCATTTGGAGCGGATTATGGAATTACTCTTCTAATATCTGTAATTGCATTTACATTTTTATTTCTTTTACTAACAAATATTAGATACAAAACTATAAAAATAGAAAATAACCTTAAGGAAAATTTATCATGAAAAAAACTATTTTATTTCTTTTATTAATTTCGTCATTTTTAAATATAGGGACTTTACATGCTCAAGATAATGATCAGTTAGTAAATGGATTTATAAAAGACGTTAGTAAGCAAAATACAAATATTAACTTACATTTAGTAGATAATTTTGGAAATGATTTTAATCTTGAAATTACTCCTGATACAGAAATTGGAATTGAAACACAATCTGGAGAGCGTTGGGTTGGTAATATTTCAAAGGACCAAGATTATGTATTAAGTCTTTTAGAAGAAGCACAGCATAGCTTAGAGCCGATGACTGCAAAGTATTCTGGTAGCATAATAACTTCACTTGTTAGCTACGAATCTTCTAATATTAAGAACAATTTAGGTTATCTTGCAGGAAGCTTTATCTTTCTAGCAATACTATTTTTTGGATATATATTTATAATTAATAATAAGTTAAAAATATTATCTGCCAAAAATAGTAATTGATGCAAAAAAATTCAGAAGATCGGGTTGTAGAACTCAAAAATAAAAAAATAACATTTTTTTCAATTATTGTTATTGTAATAGTTTTACTATTATATTTTGGTTTTCAAGCATTTTCAGAAGCAACTTATAAATATTATTCTGTTTCTGAAATTTATAGTTCAAACACTATGAATAACCCTTCAAAAATTGGATTAAAAGCTGTTTTAGTCCAAAACACATATGTAAGATCTGCTGATGGTTTATCTGCAAATTTCAAAGTAAAAGATAAGGAAAACATTTCAAACAATGATTCTAATACTAAAATACAATTAGATGTAGAGTACTCAGGAGAAATTGGAAGTGTTTTTTTCAACGAATATTCTGAGCTAATAATGATAGGCAATTTTGATAAAAATGGAACATTTATCGCAACAAATTTATCAGTTAGATGCCCTTCAAAATACATGACCGAAGAGGATCTAGCCTCTTAGATAGAGTAACTACTTAAAATATCCTCAACTTTTTTAGATTTTTCTTTAATTAATTTATCTTGTAGATCATTAATAGTTGGTGGCTCTTTTTTATAAATAAGACCTAGAGGAACTCCTCCTTTATTTATCAATGCAACAGCAGCATCGTAATCAGAAGGGTCATGATCATCCTCTACTATAAAAGCAGTACCAGGAATGTTATCTTTTTTGCTACCACGTAAAATATCATAAGTGTTGTTATATGTAGTACAAGGTGACTGAACATGTATTATTGATAAACCAGGATGTTTCATTCCTTCAAATATAAACTCTGCTAAAACTTTAGGTTTACTGGAATAATGAGAAGCTATATAACTTACACCATATGACAGATAAAGTTCTAATGGTTTCATTTGAGCATCCAACTTTCCGAATGGAGTTGAAGTTGTTATTTGTCCTGTAGTAGAAGTAGGTGAGTTTTGACCTTTAGTTAGACCATAAACTCCATTATCCATTATTATGCATGTCATATTAGGATTTCTAGACGCTGTAGGTGGAATATGCTCTGCTCCAATTGATAAAAAATCTCCATCACCTGCAACAACAATTGTATTTAAGTCAGGCCTAGATGTAGATACACCAAAAGCAATGGGCAATGTCCTTCCGTGAATTCCATGAATCCCAAAAGGCTGTTCCCCATCTAACATGTGAACCATATTTCCTGAACATCCAATTCCAGCAATAATTACATTTGATGTTCTTGGGATTTCAAACTCCTCAGTGTACGTTCCAATTGCTTGTTCCAAAGCTCTTTTTACTCCAAAATCTCCACAACCTGGACACCATTTAAAATCATACTCTGGATTTCTTTCGCTCAAAACTATACCTCTGTTTCTTTTATTTTTTCTAATATTTTATCTGAAAGATAAGTTGGTTTAAAGGGGAGTCCGGTATATTGGGTAACAGAAACAGCATTAATTCCATCCATTCTCAAAATCGATGACCATTGACCTTGGAAGTTTAATTCTGGAACAATAACTAATTTTTTTTGCTTCAGTTGATCTAATATCTCTTGTGGCAAAGGATTTAGTGCCATAGAGTATAGCCAAGTTAGCTTCTCACCTTTATCAGAAAGTTTATCAAATGCTTCTCTAGCAACACCTTTAGTTGCTCCCCATGGCATTATGGCTATTTCAGATTCTGGATTTTCAATCTCAAATGGAGAATCATTTAGTAAGGTTAATTTTGCAAATCTTCTTTCGGTTAGTCTTACATGGTGCTTCGGAAGATGGGTAGTATCTCCTATTTCATCATGTTCAGATCCATTAGCTACATATGCAACTTCTCCACCAGGTATTGGCATAGGAGAAAGTTCTCCATTCCAATCTTGGTACCTTTTATAACCATTAGAACCTGTGTCCGAATTTCTTCTTTCATCAATCACTTTTGTTATATCTGGTTTTTTAATATTTTCTGTTCTTTCTGCTAAGCTCATTTCTCCCATAACCATAACGGGGCCTTGATATCTTTCTGCCCAGTTTATAGCTAAGCTACCGGCATAAAAACATTCTTCAACAGAACCAGGAGCAATTACAGGAAGCTTTACATCTCCATGAGCTGGGAACATACAAGCAAATAAGTCTGACTGCTCTGTTTTGGTAGGCAAACCTGTTGCTGGTCCTCCTCTTTGAATATCTATAACTGTACAAGGGATCTCAGACATCCATGCTAATCCTAGCCCCTCTGACATCAATGCGACTCCAGGGCCAGCAGTTGCGGTCATTGCTTTTCTCCCTGAAAAACCTGCTCCAATAATATTATTTATAGCTTCAATTTCAGATGATACTTGAAAAACAAATTTATCTTTACTGATAAGATTTTGTTCCATCCAAATCAAAATAGTGGTAGCTGGAGAAATTGGATATCCGTAATAGCTATCTAAACCTGCAGAAAGAGCCCCTAATGAAAGAGCTGCATTTCCTGTAATCATTATCTGCTCATAGTCTGGCGCAATAGGTTCATCAAGTGAACCAACGCTAAATCCACTTTTTTTGGCAACCTCAACTCCTAAACCTATAGCAACAATATTAGATTTAATTATCTCATCATCATTCTCTCTACCTCTAGAAAATCTTTCTTTTACAAAGTTTTCTATACTTTCTATTTTGAAATCAATCAAATTAGCTACAGATCCAAGGATTACCATATTAGCTGCTCTAGTATTTCCAGATTCTTTAGCTAATTCATCAGCATTTATCCCAAAAAAGTTACCTTCACCAGAAGGCTCACAATCTTGAGCGTTATAAATACATACTCCATTTTCACTTAAGTCTTCAATATGATTATCGAAAGCATATTGATTTAGTACAACCAAAACATCTACAGCATCACCATTTGATAATACTGGGGTTGTAGATATTCTTACTTGAGAAGACGCAGGCCCTCCCATAATTTGAGATGGGAAAGTAGAAAAAGTTTGACAATAAAATCCTGCACCTGTAGCAGCTCTTGCCATTGCATCTGCAGAAGTTACAAGCCCTTGCCCACCTTCACCTGCAAATCTTATTACAAAATCCTTTGATTTAACTTTTTGAGTCATAATTTAGCGTTATTTTGATATTTGATTTTTGTGAATAAATAATAAAAAAAACATAACCAATGTTGATCATATTTTAAAATTACTAGAATATCAATTATATACAAACTAAAAATTTCAATATTATATTTATAGGTATAATATTTAAAATAAATCAATGAATCAAACAAAAAAAATTTGGTCGGCTGGTGGAGTTCTATTAAAAAACAATAAATTAGTAGTCTGTCACAGGAAAAATGAAGATTTGTACTGTCTTCCAAAAGGCACACCAGAAAAAAATGAATCTATTGAGCAAACAGCTATTAGAGAAGTTTCAGAAGAAACAGGATTGATCCCAAAAATAATTTCTAATTTGGGAGAAATCAATTATGAGTTTACACGTTTAGAAAAGAAAAACAGATATAAAAAAAATATACTATATAAAAAAACAGTTTATTTTTTTTTGATGTCAGAAAATGGTGGTTCAACAAATGATCATGATAATGAATTTGATGAAATTTTATGGATGACATTAGAAATTGCAAAAGAAAAACTAAATTATAAAGATGAATTCTCAATCGTGGAAAAAGCTTTTTATACCAAAAATAAAAACTAAATCAGAAAAAAAGATTTCTATTTTTGGATATAAAACAATAATAAGACCTAAAAGCAAAAAAGATATTAAAAATGATTTCTGCTGGAGAACTGATAAAGAATTATCAGATTTAGACGCAACGTTACCAATAAATCTATCATTTGAACAGTTTGAAAGAATTTCTATAAATGATTTATCAAAAAGTTCTCAATGGTCAGAAAAATTTTCTATAGATAATTTTGAAAAAGAACATATTGGGAACTGTATGTTTTATGATGTTAATCGATGGGATAAATCATGTGAATTCGGAATTATGATAGGAAACAAGGCATTCTGGAATGGAGGATATGGATCTGATGCCACAATAGGAATGCTCTACTATATCTTCAAAGAAACAGAAATTGAAAATGTTTATTTGCATACTCTGGCATCAAATATAAGAGCTCAAAAAGCTTTTACGAAAGCCGGTTTTGACTCTCCCAAACATGTAAAAAAAGGGCGTTACGAATTTATTAAAATGTCAATCGACAAAAAAACTTGGTTAGAAAAATTTAATGATGCAAAAGTTAAAATTATTCCTGAGGTGGAGCAGGGTTAATTAAATCTCTACCTAGTGTTTCTGGAATTGCATTCGCCAACTCTTCAACAGTCCATCTTCCAGATTTTCTTACAGATCTAAGTACTTCATATTTATTAAATAAACTAACTCTATTTCCTACAGCATGAACAACCTCTCCATTTATATGTGAAGCAGAATCTGTACAAAGCCATCCTACTACAGGTGCAACATCGTCTGGATCATAAAGGAAATGATCTTCTTCAGCTGACTTAAATTCTCCAACCCTCATTGCACGTGTAGAATCAGGAATTGATTGCGTCATTCTAGTATTTGCACCTGGAGAAATTGCATTTGCTGTTACTCCATACTTTCCTAATTCTTTAGCAACAACTCTTGTGAAACCTGCTATTCCATCTTTAGCTGCTCCGTAATTTGACTGACCGCTATATCCTATAAGACCAGATACACTTGAGAATGTAATAATTCTTCCTGACTTCTGTTCTCTAAATATTTTTGATGCTGGAGCTACGACTGAAAAAGTTCCAGTTAGGTGTACATCTATAACATCCTGCCATTCTTCTTTAGTCATATTAAAAATCATTCTATCTCTCAAAATCCCAGCTGGAGTTACAACTATATCTAACCTTCCAAATTCTTCTAAAGCTTTATCAATTATTTGTTTCCCTCCTGCAACTGATGCTACAGATGCTGTTGAAGCAACAGCTTTACCTCCTAGCTCAGATATTTCTTCAACAACGCTTTGAGCTGGGCCAACATCGTTTCCACTACCATCTAATGTTGCACCTACATCATTTACTACAATGTTTGCACCTAATTTTGATAATTCTAAAGCAATTCCTCTGCCAATACCTCTACCAGATCCAGTAACTACAGCCACCTGGCCATCAAGAGGTTTATCTGAACTATTATTTTTTTCTCCAAAACCAAAAAGCATTCCTCTTCCTTCAACATCAAAATCTTCTGTTTTGAATCTACCTTTGCTAAGCGGATTAAATAAAGTCACAGTAGGCCTTGGAAGTGTAAGCTGATTAATTGTCCCCCCCCAAACCTCAAAAACCTGAGCATTAATTGGAGCAGAATAATCACTTGCTAAATAAGTTACAAAAGGAGCTATATCTCTAGGATCTCTTGAATCCTTAAAAGGAGTTGAGGCTTTTTTCTTAAATTCTTCTGGGACAGATGCAGTCATTCTTGTATCTGCTCTAGGAGCTATAGTATTTGCAGTAACTCCATATTTCCCAAGATCTTTACCTACAACTTTAGTAAATCCAGCAATCCCAGATTTTGCAGCTGCATAATTAGATTGCCCAGGATTTCCAAATAAGCCAGATCCAGATGAGAAAGTAATTATTCTTCCTGATTTTTGAGCTCTAAAAATAGGAGCTGCATGCCTGACTATTGAAAAAGTTCCAGTTAGATGAACATCAATAACATCATGCCATTCTTCCTCGGTCATATTAAATATCATTCTATCTCTTAAAATCCCAGCTACTGTAACTACAATATCTAATCTTCCAAATGAATCTATTGCATCTTGAACAATTTCTTGACCTGATTCAAATGATGCAACTGAAGATTTATTTGATTTTGCGTCTCCACCCGCTTTTATAATTCCCGCGACTACTTCATCAGCTAAAGATGCATTTTCAACGTTACCATCAAGTGACAAACCTGGATCTACAACTAAAATCTTAGCCCCATGAGCGGCTAAATCTTCGGCCACTGCTCTTCCAATACCTTGACCTGAACCTGTGACTATTGCTACTTTTCCTTTTAAAATTTCAGACATTTACAACCTCATCTTTTTAATTATTTTTTTATTGGTAACTCCACCAAAGCTGAAGCTGGAGTAGTAATTTTACCTTCAGCGTTTTCTAAGCTTAATTCAATTTCAACAAAACCTACTGAATTGTCAATAAATTTATTTGTGATTTTTCCATAATATTTTAAATTTTCATATGGAAAATCAACTCCTCTGTAAGATACATTAAATTTTCTTAAATTACCTTGAACACCAGCGAAATCAACCATTAATTGAGCAAGCCATGCACTTTTTAATGCTCCATGAATAATTATTCCTTTATGACCCGCTTTTTTTGCGACATTATCGTCATAATGAAATTCATTGAAATCTTGGGAAGCACCAGCATACATAACTAACTGTTTTCGATCTACATTTATAATTTTAGGTCCAATAATTTCACCTAATTTTATATCTTCAAAATAATTTTGTTGATTCGTTTTCATAAAAATTAACTTAGAAAAGTTTTTTCTCCTTTACCATAAGTAATTGTAGTTATTTCTTGTTCTGCAACTAGAACATTATTTTGATTCGTATAAGTGGTGTGAGATATCTTAAACATCATTTCTCCAAAGCTTCCATTTTTCATGAATAAATCTTTCAAACAAGATATTACCGCTATTTGATCTCCAACAAAGATTTTTTCATGAAAAATATATGATGACCCTCCGTCAACTAAATTTGAAAAAGGATCTGGAAACTGTTTATCTAATTTATTAGGCTTAAATTGTCTAATAAAAGTTGGGGGTGCTAATAATCCACCCACTTTTTCAGTGGCATATTTTTCATCAAAATATAACTTATTTCGATCTCCAATTGCTGTAGCGAATTGTTCGACAGAATGTTTTTCAACAGTATACAATTTTGGCGTTGTTTTAAGATCTATAAAAGACCTCATCTCATCTGTAATTTTATCTTCAGAAGGCATTAATTTTGGTTTTTATTTTTGATTTCAAATATAAAAGATGTGACAGAAGAAGACAATAGAAAAGTGGCACTTATGAGATAAAAAAAAGCATAATTTCCAACAAGATTGAACATTCCAATTTCAAAATAAAAAAGTAAAACGGATCCAATCATTAAAGTTATGGGAATATAATACTTTGAAACATTCCTTCTTCTACTTGAATACAAGCAAACAAGCCCAATCAAAAAAGGAACAAATAAAGGAAAAATTACTTTAGAAGAATGTATCTCTATTAAGGTTTTATCTTCTTCAAAATTTATGAAAAGTAAAAAAATTCCTGATAAAAAACTGGTGAAAAGAGATAAATAAATAAAAGTCTTAATTATCTGTTTAAATCTATATTCCATAATAATCCTCTAAATCTTTGGTTTCTTCAGGTGATGAAATTGTAATAGGAGCTTTTTCTTTAAGTATTTTTTTCATTCCATAAGGTGAACTAAATCTTATTGCTAATTCAATATCATTTGCCAAAACTCTATAAGAAATTAATTTACCAGTCCCAAAATGAGTGTGAGTAACCTTATCTCCTAGGGAAAAATCTACTTCAACAATTTCAGTATCTTTAAAATTTGATTGGTTTTGTTTTTTTTCAAAAGTTTTTTTCCAAGATTCATCATATTTTTTATATTTTGATTTTTTTATAAGATTTTTACTAGGTATTTCATCTAAAAACCTTGACTGAATCGCATTATCATAAATACCTTGAAACCTTCTTCTGTTTGATGAAGATAAAAATAAATTTTCTTTTGCTCTAGTTATTCCTACATAGCAAAGTCTTCTCTCTTCTTCTAGTTCTTCTTCAGATTCCATTGATCTAGAATGAGGCAACAACCCTTCTTCCATACCTACAATAAAAACATTTTTATATTCTAATCCTTTGGCTTGGTGAAGAGTTATGAGAGTTATAGATTCTTCATCTTCATTTATTGAATCAACATTTGAATTCAAAGATGAATTTTCAATAAATTCTATAAGAGCTTCGCTATTATCTGAATCAGATGAAGCAGAAAATTCTTCCGCAGAATATTTCAACTCATTAATATTTTCTAATCTTTCTACACCGTCTTCATCATTTTTCAAGTAATCATCATAATTGGTAATTGAGATAATTGTATTTATTAATTCATGGGGTTCCTGTATAGATAATTGTGTAATTAATTTTTTATAAAGATTCATAAATTCCCTTATTGCATCTAATGATCTCTTAGGTAAAAATTCATTCTCATTATTCATACAATCTTCAATAAAAGATATATAGCTTTTATTAGTTATGTTTTTTTCCAATGAAATTTTATTTACAGTTCTTAATCCGATTCCTCTAGGTGGACAATTAATAATTCTTTCGAAAGCTGAATCATCATTGGGATTAATCAATATTTTGCAATAAGCTAAGATATCTTTTATTTCTTTACGATCATAAAACCTAACGCCTCCAATTAATCTATATTTTAATCCTAGTGAATTTAGAGCCACTTCAAAAACTCTACTTTGAGCATTAACTCTATACATAATTGCACAGTCATTTGCAGAATCATTGGTTTCAGTTAATTTAGATAATTGAGAAGCAACTGACACTGCTTCTTCTTCTTCATCAGAGTAAGAATTATATTTAATTAGGTTCCCATCTTTATTTTTTGTCCATAGTTTTCTCTTAAATCTATTTGAGTTATTCGAAATTATAGAATCGGCTGCCTCCAATATTGGTTGAGTTGATCTATAACTTTCATCCAAATTTACCACTAAGCAATCCTTATAACTTTTCTTAAATTCAAGAATATTAGTAGGGACAGCATGCCTCCAAGAATAAATTGATTGATCAGGATCTCCAACTACTGATATAGATTTTTCATTATTTGTAAGCAAATTAGATATTTGGAATTGCAAAGGATTTGTATCTTGAAATTCATCTATTATAACTTGCTTATACTTATTGGACCATTTATCTCTTACATCAATATTATCCAACAAAATATTTTTAGTTTTTAGTAGTAAATCATCAAAGTCACAAGAGTTGGAGTTACTTAAAATTTCGTTATACCTGAGATACACTCTTGATACTATTTCTTCAAAATAACTATTAGCTTTTTTACTATATAAAGAGGGGGTAATATCTAAATTTTTAGATTTTGAAATTTCAGAAATCACAACTTTTGGATTGTTCTTCTTAACATTAAGATCAAGTTCTTCGAAAATATTTTTTATTACTCTTAATTGATCTGTATCATCATAGATTGAAAAAGCTCTGTCCAATCCATCAAAATGCCCTTCAATTCTAAGAAAATATGATGCAAAGCCATGAAATGTTTTTACAACTGCATTTGAAGTATTGGGTAAAAAAACTCTTGTTCTATCCATCAATTCTTTAGCTGCTTTATTTGTAAAGGTAACAGCTAAAATTTCGTAAGGATTAACATTAAAATTGTTCACAATCCATGGGATTCTATGAGACATAACTCTTGTTTTCCCAGAACCAGGGCCAGCAACAATTAAAAGTGGTTTAAGAGGATGAGTAACTGCAGTTTGCTGTTTTTCTGATAATCCATCAAGAATTTTATGGTTTAAATCTGCCATTTGAATTATTTAGTAATGGGCATAGAAATAATTTCAAATAAGGAATCTAAATTCAGATTCTCTGATAAAACTTGATTAGAAAATTCTATTTTCCCCATACTGTCAAAATCAAATGATTTAATAATTTCTGAAAGTTTTTCAATTGTTTCCATAGTTCCATCATTTACTATTACTATAGGAATATCAAATTTTTTGGCTTCATTTCTAACATATTCAACAGGGGTTTTAGAACCTGTCGCTATAATTAAATTAACTGTTCCTGACTGAATTGCAGAAAGCTGAACATCTGGCCTGTCCCCTCTTACAACTAATGCAACATTTTCTAGTGTAGAAAAATATTCAGGGCCCCAATCAAGCACAAATCCTCCTATTAAAAAGTTTTCAATAACCTTATCTAAATATTTATCACCAATAATTTTATCCGTGTCTAAAAATTCAGCTATCTCTTTGGAAGTATGTCCCATAAGAGCTCTAGATTCTTCAATTATGCCTAAAATTTTATTTTCTGAACTATTTTCAATAATCGTATTTTTTTGATATTTCCAAATGCCGTTTAAGATGAAACCTACTAATCTCTCTCCAAATATATGAGAAGTTGATTCAACATCATCTATTGAACTTTCTACAAGTATAATTCTCGCATCATTTTTTTCTAAAAACTTTTTTGTTTCATCTATAGATAAATCATTCATTTCAACTAGAATTATTTCACTAGTTTTTAAATCTAATTTTTTGTAGTTCGGATTATATATTTTGTAAAAATCTTCATGATGAATAATGTTTCCGTCAGAAATTGTTCCAACAAAAGTTTTATTCCCTCTATTGATAGATTCATGGGCTATCCCAGAAACAATAGTAGTTTTTCCTAATTTAGTTTTTGATGATGAAATACAAATTATTGACATAATTAGTAATAATAATTAATAAATAGGTTATTTTGTACCTCTTTAAGTCATTCATTAATAAATTTTTCTGTAAAAATTAAATACTAATAGTTAAATTGTGCCTGGGTAGCTCAGGGGTAGAGCACTGCACTGAAAATGCAGGTGTCGACAGTTCGAATCTGTCCCTAGGCACCACTATTGATTAATTGTCTATTACGATCTATATTATTAGCATGATTACAAGTATAGAAAAAAAGGGTTTATTAGCTCATCTAATGAGAAGAGCTGGATTTGGTTCGAATTATAACCAATTAGAAGAATTATCAAATATAAGCTATGAAGAAGCCGTTGATCAATTGCTTAATCCGGAGTTTGGAGATTTAGATGATCAAGATCTTCTAGATAGATATTTTATTGCATCAGTAGAAGCAAGAACAGCAAGGCATGCTGACCCTCAATGGACATGGAGGCTTGCAAAATCTCATAAACAACTTGAAGAAAAAATTTCTCTTTTTTGGCATGGACTTCTAGCCGTAGGAGGAATCAAGTTAGATCATGGATTAGCAATGCTAGAAGAAATTGACCTTTTTAGAAAATATGGACTGGGAAAGTTCGGAACTTTACTATTAAAAATTTCTGAAGATCCTGGAATGATGTATTGGCTTGATAATCAAAACAGCCATAAAGATGCTCCTAATGAAAATTATGGCCGAGAATTATTAGAACTGTTCTCAATGGGAATAGATGAAAATGGTGAAGGTGCCTATACTGAAGAAGATGTAAAATCTGCAGCTAGAGCATTTACAGGATGGGCTTCAAAACCAACTCCTCCACCTTTTTTCCTAGGACCTTTTCCAATGGAGTTCAATTTTGATGAATCCGATCATGATAATACAGAAAAAACTTTTTTAGGTAAAAAAGGTAATTTTAATGGTCAAGATATAGTAGATATGGTTGCTATGCATTATGCCACTGCTAATTTTATATGTAAAAGACTTTATTTATATTTTGTATCTGAAGAAATCAATGAAGAAGAAGTAAAGAAATTATCAGAAGTTTATTTGAATAACCAAGGTGAAATTAAAAAAGTTTTGGAATATATGTTTAAGTCTGAACATTTCAAGTCACAAGAAATAAGATTTAAAAAAGTCAAAAGTCCTTCTGACTTAGTTTTTGGAATAACAAGATTAGTTGATAAATATGAAATACCAAATTTAGATTCAGCTGAATTAGCTGTGAATACTCTACTTATGGGTCAATTTTTATTGAATCCTCCTAGTGTTGAAGGATGGCATGAGGGAGAAGAATGGATTGATAGTGGATCTCTGATTGAAAGGATAAATTATGCTAGTAATGAAATTTCAAATACAAGTTCAAAAGGTGTAAAAAACATAGTGGATATTGTCATAGAAAAAAATTTTTCAAATCCTAAATATATTTTAGAAAACTGCCTTGAGGCTATGGGTTATATAGAAATCACAGATAATACTAAAAAAATAATTACAGAACATATAGAAAAAAATAAATTTAATTCTGAAGAAGAAAAAGTTTTGGATATTTTGAAATTAATTGTTTCTACTCCTGACTTTCAATATTGTTAATTAGGAGTAAGAAATGAATAAAAAAAATCTAGTGGTAATTCAACTCAGCGGAGGGAATGATTATTTAAATACAATAGTTCCTTATGAGAGCGGTTTATACTATGATTACAGACCTAATATGGGATTAAAGGATGAGTCAATAATACCCATTGATGAAAAAATTGCTTTCAACTCAAACATGAAGGCATTTAAAGAAAACTTTGATAATGATAACTTAGCAATAATGATGGGCATAGGTTATCCAGAGCCCAACAGATCACATTTTAGATCTATGGATATATGGCATACAGCAGAACCTTTTGAAAGTAGCTCGATTGGCTGGTTGGGTAAAACCGTTCAAAACTTAGACCCTGAAAATAAAAATCCTATTACCGCTGTAAATTTTGGAAAAGGATTACCAAGGGCTTTGGCATGCCCTGGAGTATCCGTTGCTTCTGTCGGAGCACTTGAATCTTACGGGTTGTTCACAGGAGTTTCAGGATCAAAAAATAGAGATGTATTACTTGATACAGTAGATAGAATTTATCAACCTATGAATCTTGATGGTATTCCATCTTTAAGATTACTAGAGACAGGAAGAGGAGCATTAGATGGTGCAGATTTATTGAGTGAAGCTCCAAAAGAATATAATTCGAATGTTGAATACCCCGAAGACAATCCTATAGCTCAATCATTAAAAGGAATAGCTCAAGTTGCTAGTGCAAGACTTGGGTCACGTATTTTTTATGCTCAGCATGGAAGCTTTGATACTCATACTGATGAATTGAAAAATCACTCATTATTATGGAATCAGTTATCTGTCGCAATTGACTGTTTTCAAAAAGATTTAAAACAGCAAAATCTAGATGAAGAAACTGTAATATGGATTTTTTCAGAATTTGGTAGACGAATAGCAGATAATGGAACTGGTACTGATCATGGATCAGGAGGAGTTGCATTTTTATTAGGAAATTCCGTTAAGGGTGGATTATATGGAGAGTATCCAAATTTAGATCCCTCTGCTCAGCTTGAGGGAGACATACATTACAATACTGATTTTAGGCAATTATATTCTACTATTTTAGAAGACATATTAGATGTAGATTCAGAAAAGATTTTAAATGAAAAATTTTCAAAACTTAGCTTGTTAAAATAATTATGGTTTCTACAGAATTAAATTATAGTCATACGATTGGAATTGCCTCTTTTGAAGGAAGAGGTTTTATGAATCCAATAGATGTAAAATTCAAGAATCAAACCTTATATGTTTTAAGTAGATCTAATGGAAGTAATAAAAATAATAGAGTAAGTGCAGTTACTTTAGATTCAGAACATAAATTTGAATTTGCAAACTGGGGAGAAGAGAACGGAAAATCTATTCTGCCTACATCAATTGCTTTTGATAAAAATGATTTTCTATATCTCAGCGATGAGCACCTTAATAGAATTTCTATATTTGATCTTAATGGTAATTTTATAAAAAGTTGGGGTGAATTTGGAAGCGGTGAAAAACAAATCAATCGACCTTCTGCTATTGTTTTTAACGAACAAAATGAACTTTATATTGTAGATCATCTAAATTCAAAAATAAAAAAATTTGATGCGGATGGAAATTTCATATCATCATTTGGGTCATTTGGTAAAAATCAAGGAGAATTCAACTTTCCATGGGGAATAGCATTAGATCAATCTGAAAATATTTATATTGCAGATTGGAGAAATAATAGAGTACAAAAATTTGATAAAAATGGGAATTTCATATCAAAAATTGATAATTTTAATAATACAAATCTAAATAGACCTTCTTCAGTTCATGTAGATGACAGAGGTTATTTGTATATATCAAATTGGGGTAACGACACAGTCGTAATTTTTGATGATAAAGAAAATTTTGTAAACGAATTACATGGAGATGCAACTCTTTCAAAATGGTGCGAAGAGTTTTTAGATGTCAATCCTGAACAATCTAGTTGGAGAGAAAATGCTGGGTTGTTCGAGGAAGAAAAAAAATTTTGGAAACCTACAGGAATAGATACAAATAAAGATCTAATCTTTATATCAGATGCCTGCAGGCACAGAGTTCAAATTTACAAAAAATAGTTCTAAGAATTAAGTAAAACTTCTTTTACTTTTTCAGCATGCCCTTTAGCTTTTACGTTTGTCCATTTTTTTAGTAAAATTCCATCTTTATCTATTAGAAAAGTAGATCTAATAATCCCCATACTTTTTTTACCATACATATTTTTTTCACCCCAGGCACCATATTCTTGAATCATTTTTTTGTCCGGATCACAAAGAAGTGTAAATGGCAATGAATGGTTATCTATAAATTTTTGATGGGAATTTGCATCGTCAGGACTTATTCCATAAATATTGCAATCAAGCTTATTAAACTCACTATATATATCTCTAAATTCACAAGCTTCTACAGTACATCCTGGAGTTTCATCTTTTGGGTAGAAATATAGAACTGCAGGTTTTCCTGATAAAGAACTAAGCGTAATAGTTGCTCCATTTTGATCTATTAGATTAAAATCTGGAACTTTTGTTCCTTCTGATAAAGACATATTTTTCTCCTAAAATAATTATTTATTATTATTATAAAAAAAAAATTAGAATGTTACAGCATTACCACTAAGTAAATGAAAATGAAGGTGCATAACTGTTTGTCCTCCACCCTCTCCTACATTTGTAAGTATTTGATATCCTTCTTCAGCAATGTTTAGTTGTTTAGCTAATTTTTTACAAACCATTAACAAATGTCCAAGAATTATTTGATCATCATCATTTGCAGAATTAATATTTTCAATTTGCTTCTTAGGAATTATTAATAAATGAATTTTTGCTTTAGGATTTATATCATTTATCGCAATACAAAGATCATCCTCATATAATATATCGCTTGGAATTTCTTTATTTATAATTTTAGAAAAAATAGTATCCATTAATTAATCTGTATGAATTATAACTTCGTAATCTTTACCATTTACAGTTACTTTAGTTACCTCACCATTTGAGGAGATAGTTTCTTCAGATTGCTTTTGAGATTCAGTTTGATCTTCCTTATATCTGACTCCAAGCTCTGAATTACCTTCTAGAAAAGCAATACCTTTTTCTCCGCAAGTGGCAGAAATAAAAATATTTTCATCCGTTTGATCAATTCCTTTTTCTTTAAGTAAATTTTTATTATACTCAACACCTAAATTTGGATTGTCATCATTAAGGTCATGGACATCTTCTTTAGTAGGTTCTAAATTTAATTGCTTAGATGCAATTTTCATTATCTCAGGATCTGGATCAGTTGGTGTATTTCCAAAATATCCAAGGATCATTTTTCCGTAACTTTCAGAAATCTTTGACCATTTTTCTTGAACTGTATTTGTAAAAGCTTGTTGAAAATAAAACTGAGAAACAGGTGTTACAGAGGTTCCAAAACCACCCTTTTCAACTACTTCACGCATATTTTCAATTACTTTTCCAAAAAGATCTAAAGATCCATTGTCTCTCATCATTTGAGTATTAGCAGTTAATGCACCTCCTGGCATGGGAGAAAAAGGGATAACAGGATTTACGGTTATAGCTTCTGGAGGAAGATAATATTTTTCCATTTGATCAATAAACATTTTTTCAACTTCTAATATTTTTTCTTCATCAATATCTAAGGTATATTCAGTTCCTCTAAGGGCTTGCCACATTGTCAATATATCTGCCTGTGAAGTTCCTCCACTAACTGGAGACATTGCAAGATCAATTATGTCAGCACCAGCTTCAATTGCAGCCATATTACATGAAACAGCCATTCCTGCAGTATCATGTGTATGGAATTGAATAATTGTGTCTTTAGGTAATAATTTTCTTGCGTTTTTTATAGATTCAAAAACAATAGATGGAGGGGTTGTTCCTGAGGCATCTTTGAAGGCAATGCTATTGAAAGGGATATCTGCCTTTAGTATTTCCTTTATTTTATCTGTATAAAAATCCGCTGAATGAAAATACTTTTCATTTAAGCTTGGAGGTAACCCCATTAACGCAATTACGATCTGATGATCTAATCCAGCATTGGTGATACATTCTCCTGAATAAGATAAGTTTCTTATATCCATCAAAGCATCAAAATTTCTAATAGTGGTTATTCCATGCTTTTTAAATAATTTAGCATGAAGGTCTATAATGTCTCTGGATTGCGATTCTAAACCTACTACATTAACACCTCTAGCTAAAGTTTGGAGGTTTATATCTTTTCCTACAATTTCTCTTGACTTATCCATCATATCGAAGGCATCTTCTTGACAGTAAAAATAAAGGGACTGGAATCTGGCTCCTCCCCCAATCTCAAAATTATCGTTCCCTGCCTCAACCGCAGCTTTTAAAATGGGTATAAAATCTTCCGTTTTAACTCTTGCTCCATAACATGATTGAAACCCATCACGAAAGGATGTGTCCATAAATTTAATTTTTTTCATAAATGCCATTATAAGATAAAAATATATATATATTATTACTCATTGAGTAATAATTAGAATATTTTTACTCATTATGTGAATCTAGTCTTGTAGAATCTTTTAGTGAATTTAAATTCCATCTAATAGTATCTTCAGGATCAGTTTTTTGAGTCCATACATATTGAATTTTTTGTTCTAGCTTAAATACTTTCATTTTTTCAGATATCAAATCTGGATTACAATTATCAAGTATTTATTTTTCTAGTTTTTGTTTTATTTGAAGATATTATTTTTATATCAAAAAAAAGAAAATATAAATATAAATAAATTAAAATTTAAGATATTCTAATAGAATATGCGGAAGTAGCTCAGTGGCTAGAGCATCTCGTTGCCAACGAGAAGGTCGCGAGTTCGAATCTCGTCTTCCGCTCCAAAAATCTAATTTTTGATAACATTTACATGTATAAAGAAAAATCTCCATGAAAGATATTATTTTAAAATTAGAAAAACCATTTGATTCTTTTTTAACATACGCAATTGAAGCATTAGATATATCTAGAGAAATAACTAAAAAAATTGATTCCTCTTCAAGTAGCCTAAAAACTGATGGATCATTGCTTACTGAATATGATCTAAAAGTAGAAAAAGAAATATTTAATATATTAAAAAATACTGAAGCAGATATAGTTACAGAAGAGGTTTTAGGAAGACAAAACAATAAGGAGTTTTGTTGGTTTGTAGACCCTATAGATGGAACAACTTCTTTTTCTAAAGGAATTCCTTTATTTGGAACTATAATAGGACTTACTCAAAATCAAAAACCTATAATGGGTTGTATCGAATTGCCTAAATTTGAAGAAAGGTTTATTTCAATAAGTGGCCATGGATGCTTTAAAAATGGGAATATGGTTGAAGCATCTAAATGTGACGATTTTTCAAAAGCTATGATTTCTTATGGATCTGCTCAAAGATTTATTAAAGAAGATATGATAGATCAGTTGCATACCTTAGATAAAAAAGTTTGGGATTCTAGAGGGTTCTCAGATTGTTTTGGATATAGTTTAGTATTTGATGGTTCAATTGATCTATTCATAGAAGTTGACCTTAATCCTTGGGAAACAATAGCAATTGAATCACTTTCTTCAGAATCAAATGCAGGATATGCAGAAAGTCTCAGTAAAAAAGGTAAAACAAATATTATTTTTGGATCTAAATCTTTAGTTGAGCAAACTACCAAGATATTTGGTGGGGATTGGAAAATAAAATAACTAATAAAGATTCTGGAACGCTTACAGCATTAAAAGCAAAAAAATATAGACTATTTTGGACTGCATCAATAGCATCTGTTGGAGCTACTCAACTATTAACTTTGACTGCAGGTAAATTAGTTTTTGACCTCAGTGGATCAGAATTGCTACTTGGATTAGCGGCAGCTGTATTTGGAATTGGTACGATTTTAATTAATTTTTTGGGTGGAGTAGTAGCAGACAGAATAGATAAAAGAATACTTATGATTATAACTTCTTTTGCAATGACTATTTCATTATTATTGCTAGCAATAATTGATGCATTAAATTATGAAACTGTGTTATTAGTTGTTATCTTTTCTACAATAATGGGATTAATTAGTGGTTTTGATTGGCCAGTAAGATCATCTATATTCCCTCAATTTATTGATAAAAAATCACAGATGATGAGTGCAGTAGCGCTTAATGCAATGTTATGGCAAGGATTAAGAATTCTTGCCCCAGCTTCAGGTGGATTCATTATAGCTTACCTTGGAACTCACTCTGTTTTTTTTATTAGCGCTACAGGTTTTTTTGTTATGGGCTTAGTAATGATATTTATAAAACCTAATAAAATTGAAAAAATAAAAGTTGAGAAAAAATCTGTGATAAAAGATACATTAGAAGGTATCAATTTCATAGCAAAAAATAAATTATTCAAAGTATTAATACTATCTACATACATTACGAGCGGGCTTGGGATGTCTTACTTGCAACTACTCCCTTCATTTTCTAACATATACAAGGATACAATTCACGGAGATTTATCAGCACAAATGTTAGGACTATTAGCAAGCGCAGGAGGAATTGGAGCATTAACAGGGACTGCGGTAACAGCTAGATTAAGGCAGAAAATTAAGCTTGGAAAATTAGTTCTAGCTTCTAATGTACTAAGTGTTATATTCCTTTTTTTATTCGGATTATCAAATAATTTCATTTTTGAGGAAAATATTTATCAGACCCCCTGGATTTCTTATAATTTAATAATTTCATCAATATTGATAATTATTATTGGTCTTTTAAATTCTATTTTTATGGTTGGGTCAATGTCTCTATTACAACTCAATGTACCTGAAAATCTTAGAGGTAGGGTCATGGGAATTCATACTATAACCTTTAGCTTAATGTCAGCAGGGGCTCTCTTTTTAGGATTTTTAGCACAGCTATTATCGTCAAGTATTGCCGTGATGATATCTGCGGCTTTCTTAATTCTTGTAAACTTTTTTATTTACTTAAAAAATTCTGACATAAGAAATATCTAACAGTCTATATACTTTATTAAAAACGAGAACTTAGATCGATTTTTTGAAAATAAAAAATAGCCTAATGAGTACAAGAAGTATAAAGGTTTAAGCAAAATAAGAAATTTACCTAAAAATCCATATAGTCCTCCACACTTAGAGTAAATCTTCAAAATAGCAATTGCTCCATAAAAATTTGACTCATCAATACATACTATTTTAGAACTTAAGGTTTCTTCATTTATATTTATTTTTTTTAATCTTACTGTATCTATATCATTTGGGAAAAAATTCCAATAATTAGTTCTTTTTTGTACCCAATGTGAAAAACAAGTACATATACCGCAGTTATGATCGTAAAAAACTATTTTTTCATTTTTCATTGTTAATTATCATTTTTATAATTGGTGAAATATTTTCATTTTCTAACAACCACTTAATATAATCGGGGTTATCTTTAATTACTGATTTAATGCTTTTGTTTTGATACTTTCCTTTAGTAAAAAAAACTTCATTAGAATCAGAAGAACCAATAAATCCATCTTTATCAATAGAATTATTTGAAAAACTTAAAATAGACTCAAGGTTAATTTTCTTTTCTGAAATTTCTGTTTGTTGAGATAAAAAAAGCTCTAAGATTGCTTCAGATTTTTCATCAGTTTTCCTATCAAAAACATCTATATCAGTTGAACAAAATTCCCTCAAAGCATTTTGTAAATTTCTAGGTCTAAGTTTTTCATATAATACTTTCAGATCAATTATATTTATTTTTGTAATATCAAACTTAATTCCTGACCTAATGAATTCACTCATTAGAACTGGAATATGAAAATCAAAAATACCAAAACCTATAATATGAGAATTTTCAAAATATTTTGAAATAGATTTGGCGTAAAACTTAAACTCTTCATAAGCTTCTAGTTCTGAGTTAGTTATTCCATGAATTTTAGTAGATTCATCAGATATTTTGATTTTTGGATTAAAGTATCTACTCTTTGTTTCTGATTCAGAAAATGTTTCATCTTTAAATGATATTGTTGTAAGTTTTATTATTTTGTCGGTTACGGGATCTAATCCAGTAGTTTCAAGATCCAAAATAACATATTTTTCATAGTCCATAAAAATAAAAATATAAATAATTTTTTATAAAATCAATCCGTATAAAAGGTTTTGTTATATATATAAGATCTTAGTCTTTTGGAATAATAATAATAAATTCTGTACCTTCAGAAATTTTGCTTTTTACTAATATGTCCCAATTATGAGCTAAACAAAGTTGCTTAGTTATGGCTAGACCTAAGCCTGAACCAGATAGATTTCTATCCCTATTTTCGTCAACTTTATAAAATCTATCAAAAATGAATTCTAATTTTTCTTTAGGAATACCTGGACCATTATCTAAAAATTTAATATAAAAGTTATTATCATCTTCATCGAAATTTATTTCTAATTTATTCTCAGGTTTTAAGTACTTCAAAGCATTCGAAAAAATATTTGAAAAAACTTGCCTTATTCTAAAAGGGTCTGCCGTAACTTTTATTGGATTTTGGAATATTTTTTCAAATTTGATATTTAATTCTTTAGCAGAATCTTCAAAAACATTGAAGGTCTCTTGCAATACATTATTAATATCCAGAAGTTCAAGATTCAGTTTCAATTCTCCAGATTCAGCATTTGCGATTAAACTAAGATCATCTATAAGTTTTGACAGTAAAATTATTTGATCATTTATTTGGTGTAATTTTTTGTCGTTAAGTTGAATTTTTTTTTCTAAAATGCCTTCAATATTCACCCTTAGGACTGTTAGTGGATTTCTTAGTTCATGAGATATATCAGAAAATAATTGTTCTCTTTGAGTTTGAATTTGTTTCATTTTATTTACCATCAGGTTGAAAGAATTAGTCAAATCAGAAAGTTCATACCCAGAATTAATATCTTGAATTGGCTCAAAAACACCTTTTGATACTTTATTAGTTGCAAATGTTAGTTTTTTTACAGGTGAAGCTATTTGAAGAGATATAAAATATGCAACTACAACACTAAGCAAAAATATTCCAAAAAAAGATATTATTATAAGATTTTCGTAAGCCTCAATTAGATTGATTTCTTTATTCACAAAAACTAAATACCCAACTGTTTTTATATTGTTAGATAGATCTGAATCAGCAACTTGAATTGCAAAATTATTATTATATTGCCTAAGAAGTGAAATGCTTTTTTCTACATCCTCTCTTGATAAAAGTCCTAACCTGTAACTTTCTTGCACTCTTCTAATTTGCCTAGCAAAATCAGTTGGACTATCAAAAGCTTTGTTAGAAAAATTAACATCAATTGAAGAAATAATATATTTTTCATCAGAAATCATTTGCTGAAGATTCATTGAATTTATTTTAATTGCATTTGGACTAGCAATAATCCATTCATAGTTTTCATCTACAACTCCAATTGAATCTTCATTAGGGTCTAAATCTAAATTGGTCATTTCTCTAACTAAAACATTTTCAAACCCTTGCTCAAATGATCCCCAAGATTGATAGTAAGTTGCTAAAGAATCAGAAATAGACTTTGATACTTTTGACCTATATTCTTCATTCCTTTCTTGAATATTTCTTTGCCAAATAGTGTCAGTTGCAACATAACTAAATATAAAGCTTAAAGAAATAATTAGTAAAAAAGAAATTGTAATTTGAGTTTGTAATTTAAATTTGAACATTTTTATTTTGAAGCTCTATACCCCATTCCTCTAACAGTTATTATTTTTATCTCCGAATAATTATCTTCTAGTTTTTTTCTTAGATTTTTTATATGAACATCAACGACTCTATCATCAGAATCTAGGTAATCATATTTGGTATATTCTAATAATTGATCACGACTTAGTACATTTTCAAAATTTATAATAAAGCATTCAAGAAAATCAAATTCTGTTTTAGTAAGATCAATACTAATAGCGTTTATCTTAACTTCTCTTTTCAATGAAAAAATACTTAGATTGCCTTCTTCTAAAACCTGATCATTATCCACTTTAGAAATATTATTTCTTTTTAGAACAGCTTGTATTCTTAGTAATAATTCTCTAGTGCTAAATGGTTTAGTTATATAATCATCTGCACCTAATTCAAATCCCAAAATTTTTTCATCAACAGAAACTTTTGCAGTTAAAAAAATAATTGGAACTTGTGATTTTTCTCTAATAATTTTTGTAACTTGAAGGCCATTTAGATTAGGCATCATAATGTCTAGTAAAACCAAATCAGGATTAAATTCTTCAAATTGTTTGATAGCCTGTTCCCCATCATTAACAGTAAACACTTGATAATCCATAGCTAATAAATATTCAGATAAAGATTCTGTTATTATAGGGTCGTCATCGCAAATTAGTATTTTTTCTGTCATAAATTTAATTCTATTAATTATCTTTTAAGAGGGCAAATCAATTATTCTAGTTGCTTTAGAAATTTCAGAAAATAACAACGTTATTTTTTGATTATTGAAATGCCCTCTTATCTTTGGGGGAAAATTATAATCTAATTTGAGTTTGATTACTTTTTGAAGTTTTTCTTTTCTTCATCTCTCCTGAAAGTATTGCTTGAAGTTTTTCATCTGCTTC
>CETH01073567.1_pt1 | contig 28105 bp, 28 predicted proteins | sample 361461 | NCBI WGS metagenome assembly CETH01 (sample SAMEA2622695, study PRJEB7988) | marine metagenome | isolation source: saline water (ENVO:00002010), including
GTGTGGAAGTGCAGTAATGCATGAAGCTTACCAATACTAATAACTCAATCGGCTTGATTACAATGAATGTACAGAGAAAAGTTTTGAATTCCCAGTTTCCTGGTGACAATAGCAACAGATTAACACCCGATACCATCCCGAACTCGAACGTGAAAGCTGTTAGCGCCGATGGTACTTTGTCTTAAGACATGGAAGAGTAGGTCGTTGCCAGGATTTATGTTAAACCAAGGCAATGGAAAGTTTTTGTTTCTCAATAGTAGTTCCTATCTTTAATGAAGAAAAGAATATTAAAGCTCTATTCGATGAGATTAATTTAAATTTAAAAAAAATTGAAGATGATTATGAAATTATTTTTGTTGATGATAAAAGTACTGATAATTCACAAAATGTTATTAAGGAATTATTAAAACATAGAAATGTTAAAAGTATAGTAAACCATAAAAATAGAGGTCAAAGTTTCTCAATATCTTCAGGAATTAAAAATAGCACTTATTCAACTATAGTAACTATAGATGGTGATGGGCAAAATAATCCAAAAGATATAGTTAAGATGATAAATTTATACCAAAGTAAAAACTATAAGTTTTTAGGTGGAATAAGATTGAATAGAAAAGATAACTTAGTAAAAAAAATATCTTCAAGAATTGCAAATTCAATAAGATCAAAAATTTTAAACGATGAATGTATAGATACAGGGTGTGGTTTAAAAATATTTGACAAAGAAGTTTTCTTATCACTACCATATTTTGATGGTATTCATCGTTTTCTACCTGCGTTATTTAAAGGTTTTGGAAGCAATGTTAATTTTGTTAATGTTGATCATAGACCAAGAGTATTCGGTAAATCAAAATATGGAGTATTAGTGCGTTTGGTAAGAGGAATATTTGACATTATAAGAGTTCTAAAAATTTTAAAAAATATACAGAATAATAAAACTCCTTTAATTTAGTAATCTTTAGTTTATAAGAGCGATATATCGCGGGGTGGAGCAGCCCGGTAGCTCGTCAGGCTCATAACCTGAAGGTCGTAGGTTCAAATCCTACCCCCGCAACCAAAAAACTGTGATAAAGTATTTATTAGAACTTACTGCACTTGAAGCAACTTTTCTTACGATAGGATTTGTGGGTCAAGGATTATTTGCATCACGGTTTATTGTTCAATGGATATATTCAGAAAAGAAAAAAGAAAGCAGTATACCTTTAGTTTTTTGGTACCTCAGCATTTTTGGAGGTATAGGCCTTTTGACTTATGCTATTTTTCGTAAAGATCCAGTTATAATTCTTGGACAAACTTTTGGAATATTTATATATTTAAGAAATTTAATTTTAATTTATAACAAAAAAAATGATTAAAAACTATATTCATGGTTTGAGTACTTCTGACTCAAAAAAAACATGTGCGGTTAATGACCCATCAAAAGGTGAGTCAATTGGAGAGGTGGTATTATCAAATATTAATGATTTTAAAAATGTTATTGAAAGTTCTAAAAAAGGTTTTCAAGAATGGTCAAATGTAACGCCATTAAGAAGATCTAGAATTATTTCTAAATATAAAGAATTAATTGAAAAAAACGTTGAGAATTTAGCTAAAATTGTAAGTTCAGAGCATGGAAAAACTCTTGAGGATGCAAAAGGTTCCGTTACTAGAGGGCTAGAAGTTGTGGAATTTGCATGTGGAATACCTCACCTTTTAAAAGGTGAGTTTTCTCAAAATGTTGGATCTGAAATTGACTCTTATTCAATAAGACAACCTCTTGGAATAACTTGTGGGATAACCCCATTTAATTTTCCTGCTATGGTTCCAATGTGGATGTACCCTCTATCAATAGCATGTGGAAATAGTTTCATACTTAAACCTTCTGAAAAGGATCCATCTTGCGCAAATAAACTCGCTGAATTATTCTCAGAAGCCGGATTGCCTGATGGAGTTTTTAATGTTTTGCATGGTGATAAGGAAGTAGTCAAATTACTTTTGGACTCAGATGATATATCCTCTGTTAGTTTTGTTGGTTCAACTCCGGTAGCTAAATATATTTATGAACATGCAGCAAAAAAAGGAAAAAGAGTGCAGGCACTTGGTGGGGCAAAAAATCATTTAGTTGTAATGCCAGATGCTAATATAGATCAGGCAGTAGATGGAATTATAGGAGCTGCATTTGGATCAGCTGGAGAAAGATGTATGGCAGTTTCAGTTGCAGTTGCAATAGGTGATATAGCTGATGAACTAGTTGAAAAAATATCTAATAAAGCTCAAACTTTAAAAGTTTCTCCCTGGACAGATCCTGAGTCTGAAATGGGCCCTCTAATTTCTTTTGAACATAAGCAAAAGGTTGAAGATTATATCTCTATTGGTGAAAAAGAAGGTGCTAAACTCATTTTGGACGGTAGAAAAATAAAAATACAAGGATATGAAAATGGTTATTTTGTTGGTCCAACAATTTTCGATAATGTTGATCATAATATGAAAATTTATAAAGAAGAAATATTTGGACCAGTTCTTTCTGTTGTAAGAGCAAAAACTTATGAAGAGGGTCTCAGGTTAGTAAACGACCATCCATTTGGAAATGGTGCAAGTATTTATACATCAGATGGAGAAGTTTCTCGAAATTTTACTACAAATTGTAAAATTGGCATGGTTGGAGTGAATGTCCCGATCCCTGTCCCTATGGCTTTCCATAGTTTTGGAGGCTGGAAACAATCTTTATTTGGAGATCATGCTATGCATGGAAAAGAAGGTGTAAATTTTTATACAAAATTAAAAACCATAACTACGAGATGGCCAAAAAGCATTAAAAAAGGACCTGAGTATATAATGCCAACGAATTAATTTATGAATATATTAGTTACGGGAGCAGCTGGTTTTATTGGTTTTCATACAGCTCTAAATTTATTAAAAAAAAAAAATATAATTATTGCAGGAGTTGATAATCTCAATAATTATTATGACATCAATTTAAAAAAAGAAAGATTAAAAATCCTAAAACAGTATGACAATTTTAAATTTGCAAAAATAGATATTACAAACAAAGTAAAACTCTTAAAGTTCATAGAAATAAATAAAATTCAAATAATTATACATTTAGCAGCCCAAGCAGGAGTTAGATATTCAATTACATCTCCAGATACTTATTTTTCTTCTAATCTTAAAGGCTTTTATAATGTACTTGAAGTATCAAGAGAAAAAAAAATAAAACATCTAATTTTTGCATCCACAAGCTCAGTTTATGGTGACTCAGCAAATTTTCCTTTAAAAGAAGAATTTGATACAAGTGAACCTGAGTCATTTTATGCTGCAACTAAAAAATGCAATGAGGTGATGGCATATTCTTATAGTGCTATTTATAAAATAAATATTACAGGATTGAGATTCTTTACCGTTTATGGACCATATGGCAGACCCGACATGGCTTTATTCAAATTTATAAAAGCCATTTCTGAAGGTAAAAAAATTGATCTTTACAATAAAGGCATGAATTTCAGAGATTTTACTTATGTAGATGATATAGTTTGTGCTTTGACTAAACTTATTAATAAAAAACCAAAACAAAAAATACCCTATGAAGTTTTTAATATTGGGAGAGGCAAAACTATTAAGGTAAATATATTTATTAAATTAATTGAGAAAATATTAAATAAAAAAATTAAGACAAGAAATTTAAAATTTCAAAAAGGAGATGTTTTAAAAACTCATGCATCTGTGAATAAATTAATCAAAAAAATTAATTACACTCCAAATACAAATATAGAAATAGGGGTAAAAAAATTTATAGAATGGTATATTAATTTTTATAAACTCAGATTATGAGAAATATTTTATTACAAAAAAGCTTTTTAATATCATCATTTTTAATACTTTTTTTTTGTATTTTTTTAAGTCAGTTTATAATTAATTTTTTTAAAATAAATAACGAAAAATCGAGCGATATATATATTAATTATTTAACTAATATTGATGAAAATCCAGCATTACTAAATTTCAATGAATTAAGAAAATTTAGTAAAGATAATTTAAAAAACTTTCTTAGAGATTATTTAAACGTTCATTACAAAGAGTTATCAAATTACTTAGATAAATATAATAATGAAAATAAATATTTTTCAAAAAAAGAAGTTGATGATTTAAAAGAAAGTTTTTTTGAATTAGATCAATCAATTAAAAATATAAAAAAATTTTTTATTGATTATGAAAATGTTACAAAAAATAAAATACTAATTGGATTAGACTCGAGCGCAATATTAAATCAAAATAATTTTATTTTTTTTGATGATTCAGATATTAATAATTTAGTTTATTTTAGATTAAATAGTCTTGAAATCGGAATAGGAGAAATTTTTATTAAAACACATAATAAAATTGATGATTTTTTTATAGAGGATGTAATTCAAGAAATTATTTTTATTGAAAATAGTAGACTGTCCCATATCAATGAAAAATATGAAGAACTAGATTCACTTTCAATGTTAGTGCATGAAAAATTTCAATTGTTAAAATCTCAAATGCAAAAATTTCTAAATTTTTATTACTCCACAATAATCTTTGAAACAATGTATAACAAAAATATTATTGCAACTAAATATACTAACGGTGATTTATCTCCTATTATTAAATTTGTGCAAAATAAAAATTTTCAAAATTTTAAATCAACTCCTGACCTTTCAATATATTTGGATGAATTTAAAACATTATTTAACTGCAAATCTGATATTTCATTAATTGAAAACGATTGTAAAAAAAATACATCAAAACTAACAAATTACTTTAATCCATTAAAAATTATTATCCATTTAATGAAAATTGATTTTAATCCAAAATTTGCTAAAAAAAATTATGATAATTTTGAAATTAAATTATCTATCAAAGAAAAAAAAATAGAGAATTATTATTTCCCCTATAGACACTACATATATGTTTTTTTCATATTTATTGCAATTTCTATAATTTCACTTTTATTTTTAATATTTCTAAATCAAAAAAATCACAATGATAAATAAAGTTCATTTTTATTCACTTTTATCAATGCCTTTTTTGATAGTTACTGGTCCTTTAATGCCTGAAATAGTAATCTTGTATAATGCTCTTTTTGTAATATTCAATATTTTAAAAAAAAATATTTTACTAAATAATTTAAAATATCCACTTTGTTTTTTTTTAATTTATTTAATTGCACTATCTTTATTTTCAAATAATCCTGTTTTATCATTAGAGTCATCATTATTTTATTTTAGATTTTTTCTTCTTATTATTGGTATAAATTTTGCTTTAGAAAATTACAAAAATTTTGAAAAATATGTTGGAGCTATTTTTGTAATATTATTAATTTTACTTTTTTTTGACTCTATTATCCAATATTTTTTAAGATATAATATTTTTTTATTCTCAGCGGTTGATAATAGAATATCCAGTTTTTTTGGTGATGAATTGGTAATGGGAGGCTATTTATCAAGATTTTACCCTTTGATTATTTGTATTGTTTTTTATGAGCTTTTGAAATCAGAAAATAAATTAGACTCAAGATTAAAATTTTTAATAATTTATTCACTAGTACTTATATTTACAATTTTAATCTTTTTATCAGGTGAAAGATCTGCTTTCGTGACTTTTTTATTCTCAAACTTTTTTTTATTTATTTTTCTTCCTTTTAAAAGACTATATATCTCAGTATTTATAACAATTATCTTTATTGTAATCGTAATATATTTTATTGACATACCACTTTTTAATAGAATATTTACTAATACATACTTGGCATTATTTGAAAGTTCAGTATTTATGCCGGATCATTATGCTATATATCATACTTCATTAAATATAATTAAAGATAATTTCATTTTAGGTATTGGTCCTAAATTATTTAGAGAATTTTGTGTTTATGATATTTATTTTATTGAAGGAGGATGTAGTACTTCACCTCATAATTATTATATTCAAATTTTATTAGAAACAGGCTTAATTGGATTAACTTTTATTATTTTACTTTTGTATAAAATAATATTTAACTTAATAAAATCCTTCATTTCTCTAAAATTATCAAAGCAAAATATAAAAGTAATTGGAAGAAATATTGCAGGATTAGTCTGTATTTTTCCTTTTATTCCAACAGGGAATTTTTTTGGAAACTGGATTTCTATAATGATTTTTTTTAATCTTGGTTTTGCATTACAGCTAATTGTAATAAATAAAAAATAAAATGAAAAACTTATTTAAATTTCATAAAAAAATTAAATTAATTATGTCAGGTAATTATAGATACGCACTGATAGTTTTATTTTTTTTTATATTTTCATCATTTTTAGATATACTTGGTTTAAGTCTCATAGCTCCTTATATAAATTTAATTATTAAAAATGAAACAACTGATTTCTTTTTGCCAATTGGCGATTATTTAGCCTCAAGCTCTTATGATATAATATATGTTCTTAGTTTTGCATTAGTTGTAATTTATGTATTCAAATCATTATTTGGTCTTTTTGTTCAATATTGTATAATTAGAATTTCAAAAAAAGTTCAAGCTGATCTTGCTGTCAAATTGATGAGAATATATCTCGAAATGGATTATTCTAACTATCTTAAAAGAAAACAAGGAGAATATTTCCATAACATTTATGGACTCTCGGCAGCTTTCGCTCAAATTTTAAACACTCTTTTAAGGTTAATTAGTGAGATCATCATTTCAGTAGGTATTTTGATTTTTTTAACTACTATAAACTTTGGTATATTATTAAGTTTATTAGCAACATTTGTTGTTTCAGTTTTTGTTTTTGATTTCTTTTTTAAAAGAAAATTAAAACTTTATGGTAAAATTATCAATGACGCTGGTGAAGAAATATCTCAAACCATTAGTGAGTCAATGAGTAATTTTAAGCAAATAAAAATTATTAATGTTTATAAGTTTTTTTTAAATAGATTAAATAACCATTTTAAAAAATTGATAAGCGCTTCTGTAAAAGCTGAGTCAATAGCTTATATACCAAGATATACTTATGAATTAATAACAGTATTGTTTTTTATTACATTAGTTTTGGTATTTCATACAAACACATTAGATGTAAGTGGAATTATACCTGTACTTGCTGTATTTGTTGTTGGCATTATTAGATTATTACCTTTTTTGACAAATATATCAAGCAGTACATCTAGAATTAGGAATTCAATAAATTCAATTGATCGATTATACAATATTGTTCATGATTTGGACTCATATAAAAATAAGATTAAAAAAGATACAAGTAAAATTCAATTAAATAAAATTGAATTTCATAATGTGTTTTACAAATATGAAAATAGTGAACATTATGTTTTAGAAAATATTAATTTGAAAATTAATAAAGGAGATAAAATTTATTTAAAGGGGCTCTCAGGTTCTGGTAAAACAACTTTTATTGATATTCTTATTGGCTTAATCCATCCATCAAAAGGTCAAATAATTTTGAATGATACAAAAAGATTGAGAGATAATATGATTGACGATTATCAACAAAATTTCTTTTATTCTCCTCAAGAAGTTTATCTTTTAAATGAAACTGTTGCCCTTAATGTAAGTTTATCAAATATGTTAAATGATAATTCTTTAAAAAATATTCGGAATTCACTGATAAAAAGTGAAATATATGATCATGTTAAAAAATTAGAAAATGATATTAATTCAAAGCTATCGGATGGAGGAAAAAATCTCTCTGGAGGTCAAAAACAAAGAATTAATATTTCAAGGCTCTTTTATTTCAACAAGGATATTTTAATTTTGGATGAAGCTACTAGTGCTATGGATAAAGAGCTCGAGTCAAGGATAATAAAAAATATATTAAATGATTTTAAACATAAAACTGTTATTATAATTAGTCATAGAACAGAAATTGGGAATCTTTGTGACAGAAAATTTTTAGTTACAAATAAAGAAATAAAAGAAGAATTTAATTGATTATCACAGTTTTTTTTACATTTCAGACATCATTAAGTGATTGGAAGAAATTAGGTATTATCGAAAGAGAGTTATTGTTATATAAAGATCTGCATACAAAATATAAAATAAAATTCAATTTAATTACTTATGGAGATAAAGAAGACGTAACTATAGGTGAAAAATATAATTTTATTAATATTTACCCAATTTATTCTACAAAACGTAATTATAAATCTAAAATAATAAATTTATTTAAATCCCTTTTAAGTCTTTATAATTATAGGGAAGTTTTAATTAGATCAGATATTTTTAAGTCAAATCAAACTAATGGTATTTGGTTACCTTTAATTGCTTCAATTTTATTTAAAAAAAAATTGTTATTTCGCTGTGGATACATATGGTTAAATTTTCTAAATTTAAGAAAATCTAAATATATAAAAAAAGTCTTTGTAAAAATTTTAACAGTAATCTCTGCAAAAAAGGCAAATAAAATTATAGTTACAAATTTAAAAGATAAAATTTACTTATCTGATTTACTAAAAATTGATAATAATAAAATCAATGTAGTACCAAATTATGTTAATACTAATATTTTTAAATCAAATGGTAAATATAAAAAAAAGGATTTATTATTTATTGGAAGACCCACCAAACAAAAGAATTTATTCTTATTACTTAAATCGCTTATTAATTTAAGATATAATTTAACTGTAGTTGGTGAAAATAACTATAATAAAAAAGTTTATGAATTCATAAAATTGAATAATTTAAACGTCAACTTCATTGGCATAATTAAAAACTCAGAATTAGCAGATTTATATAGATCGCATAAGTTATATATTATTTGTTCAAGTTTTGAGGGAAGTCCCAAAACATTATTAGAGGCTATGTCTTGTGGAACTGTAGTTATTGGAACTAATGTTGAGGGTATAAACAATATAATTAATGATAGAGTTAACGGTTTTTTAATAAATCAAAACTCACATGAATTACATGAAAAAATTAAAGAATTAATGAGTAATAATGAAATTAGATCAAAAATCTCTATAAACGCAGAAGATATGATAATGAAAAATTATAGTTTAAATGTTGCTTCAACTAAAGAATTTAACGTTTATAAAAAAATTTTAGACTCATGAAGATTTCAGTTATTATGCCAGTATATAATGCTTATTCATATCTAAATGAATCAATTAATAGTATTTTACAACAATCATATTCAGACTTTGAATTTATTATCATAAATGATGGTTCTACTGATAAATCAGAGCAAATAATCAGAGACTTCATGAAATTGGATAATAGAATAAAATTAATAAATCAAAAAAATTTAGGAATAACTGAAGCATTAATAAATGGTATTGATGTTTCAAAAACAGAAATAATAGCCAGAATGGATGCAGATGATTATAGTTTTCCTGAAAGATTAGAATTACAAATTAATGAAATAACAAATGGTTTTGATTTTTGTTGCTGTAGAACATTGTGGAAAAATACAGGAAGAAAAAGTAATTTTTTTTATTCATTTTTACCTCCTAAATTACTAATTAAATATACTAATCCATTTATTCATGGCACATATATGTTTAAAAAGAGTATGTACTATTCCTTGGGCGGATATGATAGAAGTCATAAATTCTCTCAGGACTTTTTTTTTATGAAAAAATTAATTAAAAATAATTTTAAAATTAAATATTTAAATAAAATCTTGTATAAAAGTAGAATATTAGATGATAGTATAAGTTCATTAAATAAAAATACTCAAAAAAAATTAGCTCAAAAATACAGAAAATTATGAAACAAAACAAAATTAGTCTGATTGCTGAAATAGGCTGGAACCATATGGGTGACATGAATTTAGCCGGTAAAATGATTCAATCGGCTTCAGAAAATGGTGCAGATTTTTGTAAGTTTCAAACTTGGTCAGAGAAGAAACTTCAACAAGGTGATTGGGATCATGATGGAAGAAGAGAGATCTATAAAAAAGCACAGCTAACAGAGGATCAGCATTATGAATTATTTCAAGTATGTAAAAAAAATAATGTAAAATTTCTGACTTCAATATTTAATATTGAAGACATTTCTTTTCTTTACAAACTTAATAGGGAAATAATTAAAATACCTAGTCATGAAATAGGTAATTATGAATTAATAAATAAAGCAGTGGAGATGTTTGATCACGTATTAATTTCTACAGGAGCAAGTAAATGGAATGAAGTAAAAAAAATTTCAGATCAAATGAATATGGATAAAATTACTCTGATGCATTGTGTTTCATCTTATCCTTGTGATTTTAAAAATATTAATATTCAACGACTAGTCAAATTAAAAGAAATTTCTAAAAATATTGGATACTCAGGTCATTTGTTTGGTATTGAAGATGCTAATGCTGCCATAACATTAGGAGCAAATTATATTGAAAAACATTTTACGATTGATAGAGATTTACCAGGTAGAGATAATAAATTTGCACTTTTACCTGAAGATTTTAAATTGATTTCAAAATATCGAGACAATTTTTTAGATATGAATATATTTCATGGTCTAGATTTGCAAGACTGTGAACTTGATACATATACAAACTATCGGGGCAGGTGGAGCAAAAAATAATGTTTTCTATAATAGTTAGAACTAAAAATGAAAGCAGATGGATCGGCCATTGTTTGCAGTCTTTAATTGATAATTTTACTCAATCTGAAATCATTATTGTGGACAATAATTCAACCGATAATACCATTGAAATAGTTAATTTATTTAAAAAAGATCCCAAATTAAAAGAAAATAAAGATAACAAATATGCAGATATAAAACTTTTATCGATTAAAGATTATTCGCCGGGTAAAGCAATAAATATGGCCGTTAAAGAAAGCTCTTACCAATATATTTTAGTAATTTCTGCTCATTGCGTTATTAATTCTATAAATTTAAAAGATATAGAAATCGATTTAAGTGAACATGTATCTGTATTTGGTAAACAAATACCAATCTACAATGGAAAAAAAATTACAAAAAGATATATCTGGAGTAATTTTGGGAATGACAAAATCACAAATCCATTTTCTGAATTAGAAAATAGATACTTCCTGCACAATGCTGCATGTTTTTATAGAAAACCGATATTAATTGAAAATCCATTTGATGAATATTTAGTTGGTAAGGAAGACCGATATTGGGCAAATAAAATTATTGAAAAGAATTTTTCATATGTCTACAATCCTTCTTTTGTTGTAGATCACCACTATACTCCTAATGGCAATACATGGAAAGGTATAGGATAATATGAAATCAAACTTTAAAATACTTGCTGTTACTCTTGCCAGAGGAGGCTCAAAAAAAATAAAAAAAAAAAATATAAGAGAAATAAATGGTAAACCTTTAATTTATTATACTATACATGAGGCAAAAAAATGTAAATTGATTACAGATTATATAATCTCAACTGATAGTATTAAAATAAAAAAAACTGCTGAACAATATGGTGCTAGTGTGCCCTTTATAAGACCAAAAAAATATTCATTAGATACATCATCCTCATCATCTGCACTAATTCATGCTTTAAAATTTATGGAAAAATTAAATTCTGTAAAATATGACTATGTTGTAGAATTAATGTGTACAAATCCACTTAAAAATCATGTTGATATAAGTAATGTAATAAAAAAAATTATTAGAACTAAGGCTGATACTGTAATAGCTATGCATAAATTAGAGGATCATCATCCTGCAAGAATAAAAAAAATAGTTAATGATAAAATTGTTGATTTTTGTATTTCTGAAAAGGCAGAAAGTAGAAGACAAGATTTAAGACCTTATGCATATATTAGAAGTGGTTCAATTTATGCAATTAATAGAGATTATTTATTAAGAACTGGAAAAAGATATGGTTCAATTAATAGCAGGCCGTATATCCTACCTTCAATAAGAGCAATTAATATTGATCACCCAATAGATCTTCAATATGCAGAAATTTTGCTAAAAAAATGAAGTTATATTCAACTCTTGTAATTACCCCAATTCAACATATTCCTAATGTTCTAAATAATTTAAAGAAAATATCAAAAGTTAAAATTTTAAAAGATCCAAGAAAATTAGATTTAAAAAAAATTATTAATAAATACGATATTATCTTTACAAACCCAAATAAGTCAAAAGTTTTTTTAGGTAAAGATTTATTATCATTATCTAAAAAATTAAAAATAATTTGCACTGCTTCTACTGGTACAAATCACATAGATCTTAAATACTGTGATGAAAATAATATTAAAATTATATCATTAAGAAATGAAAAAAAAATAATAAAGAAAATATCATCTACTGCTGAATTAGCATTTCTCTTATCACTTCTTATGTTAAGAAACATTCCTGAAGCAAATAAATCTGTATTTAGAGGTGAATGGGATTATGAAAAATTCATTGGTAGACAATTAAATGAAGTTACAATTGGCGTTATAGGATATGGCAGACTTGGAAAAATTATCACAAAATATTTCAAAACTTTTGGATCAAAAATAATTATTTATGATCCTTATTTAAATATTAATGATAATAAAATTAAACAAACGAATAATATTCAAGATCTCCTTAAAACTGCTGATATTATAACAATTCATATACACGCTGATAAAAAAAATACTAATTTCATAGACTCCAATAAATTAATACAAATGAAAAAAAATGTTATTATCATTAATACTTCAAGAGGAGAAGTGATAGATGAAAAAGCTTTAGTACAGTTTTTAAAAAAAAATAAACTTGCTAAAATAGCAACAGATGTGCTTTTAAATGAACAAACTAATAGAAACAAAAGTTTACTTTTAAAATACAGTTTCAAGAGCAATCAAGTATTTATAACACCACATATTGGAGGCATGACTAACAAGGCTCAAGAAATTGCCTATAATCATATTGTGAATTTATTAGCTAACGAAATATGCATCTAAATTTAACAGCAAACAAGAGTTATTGGAAATTAAATAAAGATGATATTTTTTTAGGTGAATGGTGTTTTAAAAATATCAATGAAAGAAAAAAGTATAAAGAATCAACTATAAAATATCATTGGAGTAATAATGAAGACATTCTAAGTGATTGTGAAAATATTCTTGAAACTTATGAAGATATAATTCCAAAACTATCAAATTATTTGAATACAATACATAATTTAAATTTTAATCAAAACTATTGGGAAAAATTAGTTGGACTTTGGTTAATAAAATTTATTGATTTTGTTTATGATAAATACAAATCTTTGGATTTAGCCTTTTCCAATTATAATATTAAAGAAGTTACATTAGCTAAAAAATATTATTCACTGAATTCATTTGATGATTTTTATGAATTTTCATCTCAGGATGATTTTAATTTTTATATTTATAGTAAAATAATAAACATACTAAATTATAATGTAAAAAAAATTGATGTTGATAATACTTTTGATTTAGATCGAAAAAAAAATATAAAAAAACAAAAAAAAAATGTAAAATTTTATATAAAAAAAATAATATTTTTTAATACTCTTAAAAAAGCAAATTATAATTTATATAAATTTATTGGATCTAGATATAATGATTTTCAATTTTTAAACTTAGCTTTTAATAATTCTGAATTAAAATATTTTGCTAAGATTTTGAATATTTATCACTATAAATTATTAGATTATGAGAGAATTAATTTTAAAACTGTAAAATCTAAAAAAATTAGTAGATTAAAAAGTTTGAAATTAGATAAAAAAAATGATTTTTATAAACTTTTGGATGAAATCATACCATTAAGTATTCCAAGAGAATATTGCGAATTTTTTGATGGTATTAGAATTAAAGTAAAATCTCATATACCTAAAAAAATTCCTAAAATTATTTTTGTAAGAAGCTCTCTTGAGCAATCAACATTTAGTAGATTTTTTCAATCAGAGCTATCTAAATTAGGATCTAAAATATATGCTTTTCAAGAAGGTGGTGGAAATAATACTAGATATAACAATATTGGGGATCATAAAATGCATTTGATTGCCTGTGATAAATTACTAACATGGGGATGGAAGATTAATCACAATAAAATACAACAATTTAAATTTACAAAAACTTTTTGGATAAAAAAATTCAAATATTGTAATAATAAAAAGATTTTAATTTGTGGTGCTTCTTGTAGAAGATATCATTTTTCAATATTTGAAGGTAATTTTATTCATCATAATAATAATCATCTATTTTTAAATAGAAATTTATTAAAATATATTACTAAATTAAAAGACATTTCTATTATATATAGACTGCATAAAGATTTTGAATATAATGAACGAGAATACTTAGATGAATTTGAAAATCAAATCAAATTTAGCTCTAGGGAGTCTAATGAAGATTTTTATGATTTACTTTACTCATCAAGTTTAATAATAAATACAAGTGATTACACGGCAAATTTACAATCACTTATAATTAATATTCCAACAATTTTTTTATGGAACAAAGAAGATTATAAAATAAGAGATATTTCTAAAAAATTTTATGAGGACCTTTATGAGAATGGAATTTTATACTTTGACTCTTCAGAATGTGCAAAAAAAATAAAGTCTATTTATCACAATCCATTAAAATGGTGGTATTCTTCAAATGTTCAAATGGCTAGAAAAAACTTTATAAAAAACTTTTGCAATTATTCTGGAAATTTAAAAGAGGATCTTTTGCAACTTAAAAAAAACTTATGAAAAAAAAATTAGAAAATAAAATTCATAAAGGTATTTTGCTTGCAGGTGGAAGTGGTACTAGGTTTAAACCATTTACAAATTATTTGAACAAGCATTTATTACCGCTTTATAAGAAGCCAATTATATATTACCCATTAGCCAATCTACTTCAGGCAAGAATTAGAGATATACTAATAATTACAAATCCTGAATATTTAAAAACTTACAAAAACCTTTTTGGAAATGGAAATCAATTAGGAATTAATATAAGATATAGTTCACAAAAAAAACCTATAGGTTTACCAGATGCTTTTTTAATTGGTCAAAATTTTATAAAAAAAGAGAATGTTTGTTTGAATTTAGGAGATCATATTTTATATGGCAACAATTTAACAAAAATTTTAAGTAAGATTAATTATGAATTTACTAATTCTACAATACTTTCTACAATATCTAATCAAACTAAAGATTCTAGTGTTCCTATTTATTCCAAAAATATTTTAAAAAAAATAATTGAAAAACCTAATAAAAAAATAGGTAATAGAATTATTTGTGGTTTATATTTTTATGATAATGAAGTAATTTCAAGATCAAAGAGTCTTCGACTATCAAAAAGAAAAGAATTAGAAATTACTGATTTAAATAACTCTTATATTAATGATAATAAGTTGAAATTAGTTAATTTAGATAATAAAATTAATTGGGATGATGCAGGAGATCCTATAAAAGTTTTTAAAGCAGCTAAGAAAATTGCAAATTATGAAGCAAAATATGGAGAAGTTGCTTTTTTAGAAAAAATTGCATTAGAAAATAAATTTATTAATTTACGTGAATTTAACAATTTAATAGATAAGAAGTTATAACAATATCAAATAAAATGAAATTAGTTAAATATAAAATTCAAGGATTATATAAAATTAAACCTAAAATATATTATGATAATAGAGGATATTTTTTTGAATCCTACAATTCAAATAAATTTAACAATTCTTTAATTAAAGATAAATTTGTACAAGACAATCATTCTTTTTCAAAAAAAAATGTTTTGAGAGGTATACATTTTCAATATAAAAATCCACAATCTCAATTGTTTTATTTAGCTTCTGGAAAAATTTATTTAGTTGTAGTTGATTTTAGACCAAACTCTAAAACATTTTTAAAAAAACAATCTTTTATTTTAGACTCTAAAAAACATGAGCAAATTTATATGTCACCAGGTCTTGGTTCAGGTTTTCTGGCAATCTCTGATAAAATTAATTTATTGTATAAGGTGTCTAAAATTTTTTCTAGAGACAATGAAATAGCAGTAATTTGGAACGATCCATTATTAAAAATTAATTGGCCAATAAAAAAACCAATTATAAGTAAAAAAGACTTAAAAAATTTTTATATAGAGGATATAGATTTCAAAAAATTTAAGGATTTATGTAAATTATGACTAATAAAGTTGTTGGAAATTGTAGGCATTGTGAAGCAGAACTTTTCTCAGTAATTGATTTTGGTAAAATGCCAATAGCTAACGCTTTTTTAAATATCGAAGAATTTAAAAATGAATATTTTTTTAATTTAGAAGCATCAATATGCAGCAGTTGTAAACTTTTTCAACTAGTAGAGCAACCATTGCCAGAAATGTTGTTTCATGAAAACTATGCTTTTTTTGCTGAAACGTCAAATGTTATGCAAGAACATTTCAAAGATTTAAGTGAAGAATTGATTTCAAGATTTGATCTGAACAAACAAGATTTAGTTGTTGAAATTGGAAATAATGATGGAGGCATGGTTTATTATTTATCTAAAAATAATTATAATTGTATTGGAATTGATCCTTCTAAAAATGTCTCTGACAGGGCAGAAGCCAGAGGCGTTATGATGATAAATGATTTTTTCAATCAAGAGTGCGCTAATACTATTGCAAAAAAATATGGCTCAGCAAGATTTTTTCTATCATGTAATACTTTAGCTCATATACCTGATATTAATTCTGTATTTGAAGGTATTTCTAATTTACTTAGTCAAGAAGGGGTCTATATTACAGAAGATCCTTATTTGTGTGATGTTTTAAAAAAAATATCATATGATCAAATTTATGATGAGCATGTATTTATATTTTCATTGACTGCAATGGTAAATATTTGTTCAAAATTTGGATTAGAAGTTTTTGATATTAAAAAAATTAATACTGCTGGAGGATCAATGAGGTACTACATTGCAAAAAAAGGTACTCATAAAATATCCAAAACGGTTGCAGAACAAATTTCATTTGAAAATAACTTATTCCAAAATAATACGGTTTACAAAATTTTTAGAGAGTCTTGCTTAAATTCAAAAGAGCAACTTTCTAACCTTTTATATAAAATTGCTGCTGATAACAAAATTGTGGGATATGGAGCTACATCTAAAAGCACTACTATATTTAATTTTTGTAATATAGATAATAAAGCAATTTCCTATTTGACAGATACAACTAAAACGAAAATTGGAAAATTTACCCCTGGTAGTCATATTCCTATTTATGATTATCAATATTTTCAAAATAATTTACCTGATTATTGTTTTTTACTTGCATGGAATCATGCTAATGAAATCTTTAAAAAAGAAAAAAACTTTTTTTCAAAAAATGGTAAATGGATTATTCATACACCCGAAGTAAAAGTTTTAGATGAAAATAAGTTTTAGTAACCCCAAAGTATCCAATAGCAAATATTATATATCACTTCTTAAATCATTTAAAAAAACTTTAGATAGGGGGCTGTATATAAATTCATCAAATGTTAATACATTTGAAAAAAATTTTGCAAAATATATTGGTGTAAATTATTGTATTGGTGTGGCTAATGCCACTGATGCTATTTATTTATCATTGAAATTATTAAATATTGGCAAGGGAGATGAAGTAATAACACCATCGCATACTGCTGCGGGAACTGTAGTAGCTATTTTAAATACTGGAGCAAAACCAGTATTTGTAGATATTGAACCAAATTCATTTAATATATCAAACAAAGAAATAATTAAAAAAATTTCAAAAAAAACTAAAGTTATAATACCTGTACATTTATATGGTCAATCAACCGATATGGATACATTAAAAAAAATAACAAAAAAAAATAATATATTTTTAATAGAAGATTGTTCGCAATCTGCAGGAGCAAAATTTAAAAATAGGTTTTTAGGCTCTTTTGGAGAATTCGGTTGTTTTAGTTTTTTTCCAACTAAAAATTTATCTTGTATAGGAGATGGAGGAGCAATTACATTTAATAACTCTAAATATTTAAAAAAATTAATAGCTTTAAGGGAGTATGGATGGGACAATAAAAGAAACCTAGAATACGTAGGAATCAATTCAAGATTAGATGAAATTCATGCAGGTTTTTTAAATACTAAATTACCTTATTTAAATACAGATAATAATAAAAGAAGAAAGATTGCAGAAGAGTATAACAAAAAAATAAAAAATAAAAAAATTATTTTACCTATGGAGCTAAAAAATAATTTTCATGTTTATCATTTATATGTTGTTAAAGTTGAAAATAGAAATAAATTTATCAAATATATGAAAAGTAAAAAAATAATCTGCGGTATACATTATATTAAACCAGTGCATAAACAAAAATTTTTTATAAACAAAGTTAATTACGGTTTAACAAATACAGAAAAAGTTTGTAAACAAATTGTTTCATTACCAATTTATCCAGGTTTAACTTCTCAGGAGCAAAAATATATTATTAATATAATTAACAAATATTAATTTTTTCTAAATTCTAAATAATCATTAAAATTTCTAATATAGCTTTTTTCATTGTAATATGAAGATGAAAATACACACACTACAGAATTCTTAATTAAATATTTAGTTTCAGTCCATAAATGAACAGGAACATATACAAATTTTTTTGGATTTTTTATATTTATGACTTTTTTGCTTTTACCATCTTTAATTGTAAGTTGAATTTGTCCGTAAACACAAGATATTATTTGATTGTCAATTTTATGAGCATGAAATCCCTTTTTTGCTTTTTCTTGACTTGATGAAATAAAAAAAATTCTTTTTATTTTCATAAGCTTCTCTATTCTATCAAGTATATACATATTTGTTTTATCTGTAATTATATGTTCTAAATTTATAATTTTAATGCTATCGATATTATTTAATTTCATATGAAAGTTTTAATTACAGGTTGCCTTGGTCATATAGGTTCATCATTAATTAGGTATATACCAAAAAAAAATAAATTTAATAAAATATATATCATTGATAATTTTTATTCTAATAGATATTCATCTCTATTTGATTTAGATAAAAATGCAAATTATAAATTTATAAATTGCGATCTATCAAAAAATAAATTAGAAAATATAATTAAAGAAAATATTGATTTGGTTATTCATCTTGCAGCAAGAACTGATGCTGCTCAAAGTTCAAAGTTTAAAAAAGAATTTTATTCCAATAACTTTAATGCAACAAAAAATATAATCAATTTTTGTAATATTAAAAAAGCTAAACTTGTTTTTGCTTCATCCACAAGTGTGTATGGTCCACAGTCAAATATAGTTGACGAAAATTGTTCCCTAAAAGAACTTAAGCCCCAAAGTCCATACGCTAATGTTAAATTAAAAGAAGAAAAATATATAAAAAAAAATTTGATTAATTCAGAATTTCTAATTTTAAGATTAGGAACTATATATGGTAACTCTCCTGGAATAAGATTTCATACTGCAGTAAATAAATTTTGTTTACAGTCTTCCTTAGATGAACCTATAACAGTATGGAAAACAGCATATAATCAAGTTAGACCATATCTAGGCTTAGATGATTTTAATAGAGCTATAATTCACATAATAAATAATGATATTGAGCTTAATCAGGTTTATAATTTAATATCTCATAATTTGTCTGTGAAACAAATAACAAATATAATTAAAACATATAAACCAAATTTAAAAATTAAATTTGTATCTCATGAAATTATGAATCAACTCTCATATGAAGTTTTAAATAATAAATTTGTTAACACAAAATTTAAATTTAAATCAAATATAAATTTAGAAATTAAAAAAACACTGAAATTATTATCCAATATTTGATACAATGATTAAAAATAAAACTATTCTTATCTTTGGCTCAAGTGGATTTATTGGCCAAGAATTAGTTAATAAATTAAAAACAAACAATTATTTAATTTTGCCCAAAATCAAATCAAAAAATAAAATTTATACAAAAATCAACAGTTTTGAAAAAGATGAATTGCAAAAAGTTTTTAAAAAAAAAATAAATTTAATTATAAATCTACATGCTCAAACTGACATATCTTTATCTAATATTAAACCTGAATATGATTTTTATCATAATTGCAAAATAATTTATTCTTTTATTGATTATTTTAAAGATAAAAAAAATAAGCCATTTTTTTTAAACATTGGGACTGCTACTCAATTAGGTTATACAAATAACAAAAAACCAATTAAAAATAATTATATTGGATATCCAGAAACAATTTTTGATTTACATAAACAACATAGTGAGAATTTATTAGCTTTTGCAAAAAATAATTTAGGTTTTTCTTGTACAACTTTGAGATTAACAAATGTTTATGGTTTTGGTAAAACACATTCATCAAATAGAGGAGTTTTTTTAAAAATAATCCAAGGAGCTATTAAAGAAAATGTAATTAAACTATATGGTGGTGGAAGATATATACGAGATTTTATTTACTTAGACGATGTTATTGAGGGTATAATTAAAGCTTGCCAACATAATAGCAAACTTAATGATAATTATTACTACCTCTGTTCAGGCAAAGGTTATTCTATTTATGATTTTGCTTTAATTGTAAAAAAATACTTAAAAAATAAAAAATCCTATAAAGTTAAAATTTTAAAAACAAAATGGCCAAATCATGTTAAAAAAATAGATAAAAGATCTTTTATTGGCAGCAATAAAAAATTTTTTAATATTACTGGATTTAGGGCAGAAATAACTTTAAGTAGAGGCATTGAAAAAATTATTGATGGACTTCTAAAAAAGTGAAAATTAAAAAAATTTTAGTTACAGGAGCTGGTGGCTATATTGGAACTAGTTTAGTGCCCTATCTAATAAAAAAAGGATTTACTGTCAAAGCCATTGATAGATTCTTTTTTGGTGAAAAATTTTTAAAAAAAAATAAGAAACTGTTTATTTTAAAGAAAGATATTAGAGATCTAACATTGCAAGATATCAGAGGCTATGATGCCTTTATTGATTTAGCTGCAATTTCAAACGATCCATCTGGAGAAAAATTTAAAAAACAAACATTTGAAATAAATTATAAAGCAAGAGCAAAAAATGCTAACTTAGCGAAAAAAGCAAATTTTAAGAGATATATATTGCCTTCTTCATGTAGTAATTATGGAAAAATTAAAAATAATGAAATTGCAAATGAAAAATTTAAATTAAATCCTTTGACTAATTATTCAAAAGCAAACGCAATGGCAGAAAAAAAAATTATTGGTTTGGGTAATAATAAATTTACAGTAACAGTTTTAAGACAAGGTACAGTATTTGGCTATTCTCCTAAAATGAGATTTGATTTAGCAATAAATGGTATGACATTTAATTCTTGGAAAAATGGGTTATTACCTCTAATGAAAGATGGTTCACAAAGAAGACCGATGATTCATTTAAAAGATGTATGCAGAGGAATGTATTTTATTTTGCAAGCAGACTCTTTAAAAATTAATAATCAAATATTTAATCTTGGCGGTAATGAGAATAATTATTCAATAATTAATTTATCTAAAATTATTAAAAAGAATATTGATAAAAAATTAAAAATTCAGTGGTATGGTTCAAAAGACAATAGGTCATATTATGTCAGTTTTGATAAAATTAATAAGTTAGGTTTTAAAACTAAATATGATGCAAAATATGGTGTAAAAGAAATATTAGCAAAGTTAAATAAAGGTATTATTTATAAAACCCCTGAAACAATAACTTTAGAATGGTATGAAACATTACAACATTGGCAAAATAAATTAGATAAAATAATTTCTAATGGCAGATTAATTTGATGTAAATGTCAAAATTGACAATTTTAATACCATTAAAAGATCGTCCTGAGTTTACACTTAAATTTCTGGAAAATAATATCTTAGATAATTATAATTATTTATTTGCTGATGGTAGTAAATATAATGATAATTATAATATTTTTTTAAATTATAAAAAATCAAATATTATATATAAAAAATTTCGAGTAGATATGTCATGTAAAGATATGATAAACAAAATTAATGAGAGTATTAATTTAGTTAATTCTAATTATATAATGCTTGCAGATAATGACGATTTTCTTAACTTTCATGGAATTGATAAATGTTTAAAAATTTTAGATAAAAAAAAATCAATACAATTAATTGGATCAAATATATCATTTGTAAAAAATAAAAGCTTAAAAGAAAATAAATATGGTATTGTATATAATTATACTAATTGTAAATATTTAAACCTTATTGAACCAAGATTTTCAGTTTTTAAAATGTTTCAACCATATAATTATGTTTATTATTCTATTTTTTCTATGGATGTATTTAAAAAGGTTTTTGCGGATTTAAAAAATTTTGAAATAGATCATTTTCAACTATTTGAGATATTGCATTCCCAATTTGCATTAATGTATACTAAATATTTTCACATAAAAACAAATCATTATATAAGACTGGAAAATAAAAAGTTTAGTAATGATAATTACTTAAAATCAAATTCCTTATCTCTTGATAAAATATATTTTAAAAATAAAAAAATACAAAATCAAATAAACGAAGTTTATGAATATATTGCCAGTAATTTAAACCTAAATAAAATTGATTTAATTAAAAATTTTGAAAATAATATTAAATCAAGTAAAAAAACAAAAAAAACTAATATATTTTTTAGGGTTGTTATTAAAATATTTTACCTTTTGAACCTTAGATTTAGTATTAATTTTATTAGAACAATATATTCAAAACTTTTCAGTTTATTTTTTTGAATATATGACATCAGCATAAAAAGGCATTAATTTATTAATTTCATACTTTACTATTTTGAAATTATTAGGTTTGTAATTATTAATACCTTTCAATATTAATGATCTATTAAAATTTTTATTATCAAAAATTTTAGATTTCTTTTGATTTAACCCTGATTTTAAAGCTTTATTTATTTTTTTCGTTTGCTTTGCTTTAATGCCAAATTCCTCAATATTATATTTAACAAGAGCGTTACAGCTATAAAAGCTTTTACACTGTTTTGATATAATTTTTAAATAATTAGAAATTGTCCCTACATCCATTTCTTGCATAGAGTCAATATTTATACATAAATCAAATTTCAAGTCTTGTACTTTTTTTACTTCTTTTACATCAATAAATCTAATTTTTTTAAAGTTTGTTTTAGAAAGATTATTTTTTAAATATTTGAAAGCATATTTATTAAATATTTCTTCAAAGTCTATAATTGTATAAGTTTTAATTTTGTCAAAAAAATTTAATATAAAATTTGAAGTTCGACCATAACCTGCTCCAATCTCCAGGATATTTGAACAGTTCTTAATATATTTTTGTGAAAATTCATATTCAAGACATGATTGAATATAGTCTAAATCTATAAACTTTTTATTAATCACTATTGAATATTCTTTTTTAAATAAGGTGTTATATTTATTATTAAATACTGTTTTTGTTTTTGTATCTAATTGATTATACAAAAATAGTAAGTAACATTTAAAATAATATATTGGTCTCTCTAATGGGTCCCAATATCTAATATTATGAAATAAAAAATCATCTCTTTTAGTATGTTTTGAATCTCTATTTATATCTTTGATTATATCATCCCAAGTATTCATAATATTCTATTAAATCTATATAAATTAATATATCTATTAGTAAAAATGTACACAAATGATTCTAAAATAAATAAATCATATTTTAAGCTTGGATTTGGAACATCTCAAATTGGTGGTGCTTCAACATTTGCTAATAAACAAGTGGGAATGGGTAAACAAAGATTAAGTGACTCAATTTCATCTATAAAGTATGCAAAAAAATCAGGAATAAACTTTTTTGATACTGCAGACATTTATGGCAAAGGAAAAGCAGAAAAGCTATTGGGCGAAATGATTGGACAAGATGAAAATATAGTTATTTGTTCAAAATATGGTAATAGATTTAGGAATAATAATTATTTTTTTGATACTAGTACAAAGTACTTAATTAACTCTTTTAAATCAACTTGTAAAAGATTGAAAAGAAATTATATCGATATATTTTTACTTCATAGCCCACCAGAAAAAATTAGTCTATCAAGAGAATATTTAAATACATTAGAAAAACTTATAGTTAAAAAAAAAATTAGATCATTTGGTATTAGTGCAAGATCTGTTGATTTTGCTATAAATTATATTAAAGAATTTGATTTTATTGATTACTTAGAAGTAATTTATAACATTGCTGATAGAAGAGCTGAAGATCGATTATTTGAATTATGTGAAAAAAAAAATATAAAAGTTATAGCTAGAATACCATTTGCTTCTGGATATTTATTAAAAATAAATTTACAAAAAATATTTAATACTAATGATTTTAGATCAAAAACAGATAAAGGTTTTATAAATTGGTTAAAAAAATTTCATGAAAAATATGAAAATTTGAGTTTTGATGAGGATATTTTTGATTATGCTCTTAGATTTTGCGTTTCTAATAATAATATAGCTGTAGTAATTCCTGGTATGAGAAATGTTTTACAAGTTAAATATAACTTAGTAAATTTTAATAAAGGAGCTTTAAATAAATCTATTCTAAATAAAATTTCTAATCTTCCAAAATATTACTATGGTTGGAATTAATTTTCTATTATATGAGCAGTGTTTAATATGAAAAATAGAAACAAGACTATTTTAATTACTGGTGGTGGTGGATACATAGGTTCAGAATTATCGAAGTATCTTTTAAAAAAAAAATATAATATTATAATATTAGACAGATTCTATTTTAATAATAACCCTTCATTTATAAAAAATAAAAATGTTAAAATTGTAAAGGGAGATAATAGAAATATTGATAATAATATATTTAAAAAAGTATCAACAGTAATTGATTTAGTAAGTTTGGGTATTGCTCCAAGTGGATCAAATGCTTACGACAAATATACAAATGAAATAAATTTTGAGTCAAGGTTTAAAAATGCCAAAAAATCAAAAAAATTTGGAGTCAAAAGATATATTTTTCCTTCATCATGTAGTGTGTATGGCTTTCAAAATTCAAAAATATGTAATGAAGCTTCAAAACTAAATCCTCAATCTTCTTATGCTAAATCAAAAATAAAATGTGAAAAAAACATTCTTCCTTTAGGGGATAAAAATTTTACAGTCACAGCTTTAAGATTACCCACAGTTTTTGGAGTTTCAGAAAGAATGAGATTTGATATTATAGTTAATGCTATGACGTTCGATGCATTAGAAAATAAAAAAATAAAATTGTTAAGAAATGGTAAACAGAGAAGACCTTTTGTGCATATTAAAGATGTGTGTAGAGCTTTTCATTTTTTTATAAACAAGGATGTAAACTTAATAAATAATCAAATTATTAATATTGGTGATGAATCTAACAATATTAACTTAATAGATTTAGTTAGTTTAATATTTAAAACATTAAAAATTAAAAAAAAAATAGAATGGTATGGCGCTAAAGACGATAGATCATATTTTGTTTCTTATTCAAAAATGAGACAGTTAGGCTTTAAATGTCTTTATAATTTGGATTATGGTATAAATGAAATTCATAAAAATTATAATTTAGGATTATTAAGAAAATCTACTGATACAATATCATTAAAATGGTTTGACGAATTAATGAAATGGAATGAAATTATAGAGAAAATAAAATTAAATAATTATATTTTAAAAAATAAATGATAATATCTAAAACACCGTTAAGAATTAGTTTTTTGGGAGGCGGCACAGATTTAGAGTCATTTTATAAAAATAATTCATATGGTTGTGTAATAAGTTCTGCAATTGACTCATACATATATATTGTCCTAAAAAAACATAATAAAATTTTTGATGAAAAATATAGATTAAATTATTCTATTACAGAAAATGTAAAAAAAATTAGTGATATTAAAAATCCTATAATTAGGGAGTGTGTTAATTATTCAAATATCCAAGAAAATCTATATATATCTAGTATTGCTGATGCCCCATCAAATTCTGGTCTAGGTTCATCAAGTGCTTTTTGTGTTGGTTTACTCAATTGTTTATATAAATACAAAAAACAAAAAATAAAACCTAGTAAGCTTGCAGAAATTGCAGCAAAAATTGAAATAAATATTTTAAAAAAACCGATAGGTAAGCAAGATCATTATCCCGCAGCTTTAGGAGGGTTCAATTATTATAAATTTTTGAAAAATGATAGAGTCATTTCAAAAAAAATAGATATAAACAATAAAGAAATTAATAATATATTTGATAATTTATTAACTTTTTGGACTGGAAAAACACGAGATGCAGAAAAAGTCTTAAAAGAACAAAATAAAAACTATAAAAAAAATAATAATAATTTAAATGAAATAAAAAAAATAACTGATTTAACTTTTTTAGATTATAGAAAAAAAAACATGAATATTTCTTTGTTGGGTAATGCAATACATAATTCATGGATATTAAAAAAACAGCTTGCTAAAAATATATCTTATCCAAAAATAAACTATTTATACAATTTAGCATTAAAAGAAGGTGCATATGGTGGAAAAATATCTGGAGCGGGTGCTGGGGGGTTTCTTAATTTAATTGTCCCTAAAAAAAAACAAGCTAAGGTTATAAATTTAATGAAAAAAAATGGCCTAATAAAATATGATCTAAAATATGAAAAATTTGGATCAAGAGTTTTGGAAATATCTTGATGAAAGAAAAAATTTTAATCACGGGAGGATGTGGATTTATAGGATCACATTTAACTGAATATTTATTAAAAAAGAAAAAAAGAGTTTTGGTTTTTGATCAATATAATTCAAATGGTGATATAGGTTGGTTAAAATATATAAAAAAAACAAAAAATTTAGATATAATATTAGGAGATATAAGAGATTATGACTCTGTTTTTAAAGTTATGCATAGTTGTAATAAGGTTGTTCACCTTGCAGCCTTAATTGGTATACCCTATTCTTATAGATCTCCAATTTCTTATTTAAAAACCAATATTGAGGGAACTTATAATATTTTGGAAGCAGCAAAATTTTTAAAAATTAAGAAAACTATTATTACATCAACAAGTGAAGTTTATGGTTCGGCTCAATATACTCCGATTGATGAAAAACATCCATTGGTAGGTCAATCACCTTATTCAGCTTCTAAAATTGCGGCTGATCAATTGGCAATAAGTTATATAAGATCATTTGATATACCAATAGTTATTGCAAGACCATTTAATGTTTTTGGACCTAGGCAATCCGCAAGAGCAATTATTCCAACAATTATATTGCAAATTCTAAAAGGAAAAAAAAATATAAATTTAGGAAATTTAAGTACACTGAGGGATTTTACTTTTGTTGAAGATACTTGCAGAGCTTTTGATACAATTCTTAGTTCAAAAAGTAATAAAAAGGAAACATACAACATTGGAAATAATAGAAATATTTCAATTGGTGATTTGGCCAATTTAATTGCAACATTAATGAAAAAAGAAATAAAAATTAATCAAGTCAAATTAAGAAAAAGAAAACAAACAAGTGAAGTAAACAAATTATTATGTGATAATAATTTAATTTTTAAAGATTTAAAATGGATGCCCAAAAAAAGTTTTGTCACTGGATTAAAAGATACAATTAATTGGTATAAAAAGAATATGAATTTATATGAAGATGAAAATTATCAAATTTAGATGATAAATATTGGTTTAATTGGATCTGGAAAAATAGCTGAAGAACATGCAAAAGTTATAAGTAATATTTCAGGAATTAAAATCGTCTCTAATTATTCAAGAACTTTTTTAAATGCAAAAAAATTTGCAAAAAAATTTAATATTAAAAATACTTATAAATATTTTGATGATATTTGCAGTGACATAACAATTAATGCTTATATAATTTGTATTTCTTGTGAATATAATTATTCAATTTTAAAAAAAATCATTCCACTAAAAAAACCTTTTTTCATAGAAAAACCACCTTATTTTGAATTGGATGAGAAGGAAAAAATAACAAAATTACTCAATAAATATAAAAACATAAATATGGTAGGTCTTAATAGAAGATTTTATTCAAATTTTTTAGCAGCATTAAAAATGATCAAAGATCCAAAAAAAATAAATGGAATAATTATTGAAGGAAATGAGAGATTTTGGAAGCTAAATAAAATAAAAAAAATATATAAAAAAAAATGGATTTTTTTAAATAGTTGTCATACTTTAGATTTGTTAAGTTTTTTTGGTGGTAAAATTGATAAATGCGATATAGTTGTTAAGAAAAAAAATACAAAAAATGATATAAATTTTTGTTTAAATGTTAAATA
>CETH01151322.1_pt1 | contig 28037 bp, 24 predicted proteins | sample 361461 | NCBI WGS metagenome assembly CETH01 (sample SAMEA2622695, study PRJEB7988) | marine metagenome | isolation source: saline water (ENVO:00002010), including
TATAACTAATCTTTCATCAAAATCATCATCAAAGAATCCCATTACAATGTTAAGTCTTAAAGACTCACTCAACCTATGGAAGACTCTTACTTTACTAACCTATTGCAAAGCATCTAAAAAGAGTGGAAAATGGCAAAGAGGATACCACTTTGGAGGATACCGATGATAGTAGTGTTTAATAAGTATTGTAATATAAGGACTTAGAGAGACACGGAACTGCCCTTACAAGACAGATGTCGGGAGTTCGAATCTCTCAACGCCCACTCATCAGAAACCCTCGATTACCTTCGGGGGTTTTTGTTTATATATAAGTCTGCCATTCTTATCATTTATAATCATTGTATGACATTTATAATACTTTGAAGGCAACATTACTTAATTTCAATTCATTAACTCAACGAAAAATATGTGGCATACCCCGAAATGATTAGGGCAAGTTGCTATACTTAAGAGTTGCACTCTTTATATAGCGATTTTTAGAATTATAATAGTCAATGATATTTAATTTCAACCAATGCTATTTAACTCATTAGAATTTTTAATATTTCTCCCGACTGTATTTTGTCTTTATTGGTTTGTATTTCAAAAAAACCTTAGAGTTCAAAATTTATTGTTACTATTTAGTAGTTATGTATTCTATGGTTGGTGGGATTGGAGGTTTTTATCTTTAATATTTTTATCTACGCTTGTTGATTATTTTGTAGGTCTAAAGATCAGCAATAGTACTGATAAAAATTTGAAAAAATTTTATCTTTGGATAAGTATTTTATTCAACCTTGGATTATTAGGTTTTTTTAAATATTTTAATTTTTTCATTGATTCATGGATTGATTTACTAGGTACTTTTGGATACGAAAATAAAAATACATGGACGTTAAATGTTATTCTCCCTGTCGGTATTTCATTCTACACTTTCCAAACCATGTCTTACTCGCTTGATATCTATTTTGGAAAATTAAAACCTACAAATGATTTTATTTCGTTTGCATCATTTGTGAGTTTTTTCCCCCAATTGGTTGCAGGACCAATAGAGCGTGCTTCGAACTTATTACCACAAATCCTACGCAGTAGAGAATTTAAATATAATCAAGGAGTTCAAGGGCTAAGACTAATTCTTTGGGGGATGTTTAAAAAAGTAGTTATAGCTGATTCTTTGGCACCAAATATTGATAGAATTTTTAATAGTTATTTTGATTTTGATGGGGGCGTCCTTTTACTAGGTTTGATTTATTTTTCATTTCAAATATATTGTGATTTTAGTGGTTACTCTGACATTGCTATTGGCACATCAAAACTTTTTGGATTTGAACTTATGTCGAATTTTAGAGTTCCATATTTTTCAAGAGACATAGGAGAGTTTTGGCGTAGATGGCATATATCTCTTTCTACATGGTTTAGAGATTATTTGTATATCCAAATTGGTGGTTCAAAAAGAGGCAAGTGGTTATCAATTAGGAATATATTTATTATATTCATTGTAAGCGGTTTATGGCATGGCGCTAATTGGACATTTATAATGTGGGGGATAATCCACGCAATGTTATATATCCCATTATTTTTAAAAGGGAAGAATAGGCAATATACAACAACAATAGTTGCTGAGAATAATTTGCTACCAACAATTAAAGAATCATTTCAAATAGGAATGACATTCTTTTCAACAATGATAGCATGGGTATTTTTTAGAAGCGAAAGTGTACGAGATGGTTTTTATTATTTATTTCATATGTTTTCAAATTTATCTTATCCCTTACAGTATAAATCTTCTTTGGGTTATATTGTTATTATTTTAATCTTAGATTGGATGTTAAGAAAAGATGAAAGGTTATCAGATTATATATTGGGAAAAAACAAAATATTTAGGGTTATAGTAAAAATTATAATTTTTATAACAATTATTAACCATTCCAACCCCATAGCAATAACAGAGTTTATATATTTTCAATTTTAATGAGAAACTTCATAAAAAATATTTCACTCTTTTTTCTTTTATATATAATAATAGTTTGTGCAGCAAAAATTATAGAATATAAAATAGGTTTTAAGTTTCCAAAAAACATTTATAATACACAATCTAGAATTAATTCTAATTGGTGTGGCTACAGAAAAGCAATGATTGGAAGAATTGATTCATCTAAATACCTTTGTCATAAAACAAATAGATATGGTCTTCAAGGCAATAATTGGAGGACTGAAGAAGTAGAATTATTTTTTGTTGGTGATTCCTATACTGAAATGACTTATGTAGACCAAAGTCAAACAGTTGATCAAATGATTTTTGATAAGTATGGTGTAAAAAGTTTTAATGTTGGGTTAACTGGAGGGGGCATACCATCATTAAAATTTGCCAATTATTTAATCAATGAACATGGATTCAAACCTAAATATATTTTCATACAAGTGATTGAAAGAGGTTTTGGAGAATATTCAAAAGATTTATTTCAATCTTCGAATCCATTTATGGAAATTTTACACTCAATATTTTCAGTTAGACTAAACTTAAATTCATTATCTAATTTTTTTAAGAGTAAATCAGATTATGAATACAACCATAAGATTATAGATGGCTATAAACAATATTTCCAAATGTATGAGTCTCCAAAAATATATGGTATTAAAAAAATACTTGAGAATATGGTTATATATCAAAAACAAATGGCAAAAAAAGGGATAAAAGTTTATTATACAATTATACCTGAGCCAGAAACCGCTTTTAGATATATAACAGACATAAAGCAAAATAATTCCTTACTTGAATTTGAAAAATTAGCATTAGAGACTGAATTGAATTTTATTTCACTTTATAATGAGTTTTGTAATGAACCCATGAAATACTATTTCAAAGATGATTCTCATTGGAACGAAAATGGAATAATCATGTACATGAATAAAATTGAAGAAATTATTAGATGAACAAATTTTTAAAATAATTAAGATAATGAATTTTTAAGCCATTGGCTGTATGCTCGGGTTTCACGTAAGTCATTCTAAAGTAATACCATACATCTTGAGCTAAAGCATATCAATAAACATCGGGGGTTTTTAGTTTCAAATACAAGGTGACAAAATCATATTTATCCAAATGATGGACACACTTCAAATTTTCAATCCGTTTACTCAACGAAGTTTAAACCAACCAACCCGAAACGACGGGGGGTGGGTGCGATGAATAAGAGGCGCACACATTGAGCGATAATTTTTTGTAGATTTAAATATGAATAAAATATTAAAAGTTGGCCTTCTAATGAATTCTACCAACATACCATTATGGGGATTTCAGCTAATAGAAAGATTGAAAAAGTCAAATTATGCAAAGATTGATTTAGTTATCCTTAATGATACGCCAAAGGAAGCATTACCTCTTTACCAGAAAATAAAAAATAAGTGGTCATCGCTCATTTTGATACTATTTATCAAAGTAGATGAAAAATTATTTAATGTAGAGCCAAATGCATTCAAAATAAAAAATACAAAAAATCTATTAGAAGAAATACCCGTAATCAAAACAAAACCAGTTTCTACAAAGTTTTCTGACCGCTTTGTAAAAGATGATTTACAAAAAATCAAAGATTTCGATTTAGATGTTTTAATAAGATTTGGGTTCAAAATTCTGAGAGGTGATATTTTAAATTGTGCTAAATATGGTGTCTGGTCATATCACCATGGAGACAACAATAATAATCGTGGTGGTCCAGCAGGTTATTGGGAAGTATTTGAAAAAAACAATGTAACTGGTTCAATTCTACAAATTCTTAATGAAGACCTCGATAATGGACAAATTCTTTTTAAATCATTCTCAGCAACAAATAAAAATTCCATAAAAAGAAATAGAAATAATTTCTATTGGAAATCACTTTCATTTTTACCTAGAAAGTTAGAGCAATTACACAAACTTGGTGAGGAGAAATTTTTTGAAATTATTAAGAAAGAAAATAGTGGTCTTAAAATCTATTCTAATAAACTTTACACAAGTAGGGATTTAACAAACTGGTTTATGATAAAATATATATTAGCTTATTTGTTTAGAGGTATAAAAACAAAAATATTAAACCAGATTTACTTTAATCAGTGGTTCATACTTTTTTCAATCGGAAAGGGAATCTCTACTTCAATTTGGAGGTTTAAAAAAATTATTCCGCCAAAAGATAGATATTATGCTGACCCATTTGTAATTAGAGAAAATGAAATTAATTACGTATTCATTGAAGAATTACTATATAAAACAAACAAAGGTCATATTTCAGTTATAGAGGTTGATGATAAGGGTAATTTTAATAAACCCATAAAAATTATTGACAAAAAATACCATCTTTCCTATCCTCACGTTTTCAAAAATAAAAAAGATTATTTTTTAATTCCAGATAGCGCATCAAATAAGACTATTGAACTTTATATATGTGTTGAATTCCCGTATAAATGGGAATTTCATATGACATTAATGGAAAATATTAACGCAGTAGACTCTACAATTCTTCACTACAAAAATAAGTACTGGCTTTTTACAAATATTGTAGAAAATGAGGGAGCCTCAGGTTGGGATGAACTTTTTTTATTCTATGCTGATAGACTAGAAACAAAAACCTGGAATCCTCATCCAATGAATCCTATCATTTCTGATGTTCGAAGATCTCGGCCGGCAGGGAATATTTTCAATCATAATGGAAAGTTAATTAGACCTTCTCAAGATTGTTCTGTTAGATGTGGTTATGGAATAAGGCTAAATGAAATTAAAACTTTAAGTGAAAATGAGTACAAAGAAATTGAAATTGATTTCATAGGACCTGACTGGGATTCTAAAGTGGGAGGAGTTCACACTTTTAATTTCGAAAACAATTTAACTGTAGTAGATGCAAATATGAAGAGGTCTCGCATATTTTAAAAACATTTTGTAGTACAAAAAAAGAGTAATTACCCATTAAACTTTTCTAAAGAATATAATTATCTTTTAATTATAACTTTATCTATAGCATTAAGCCCCACATAAGTGGGGTTTTTTGTTTATATATAAGTCTGCCATTCTTAGCATTTATAATTATTGTATGACATTAATAGTTAAATAGTGGCAACTCAATCAATTTGAATTGCTCAACTCAACGAAAAAGGGTTGGCATACCCCGAGTCTTGGAAGGTAGGTTGTAAAGATAAGATGCTCACACATTGTGGGGTAATTTTTTGTAGATTTAATTTAAAAAGATATATAGGATTTTTCTTTTTATGTATTCTTAATATTATGGTATTGCAAGGTTTTAGTGATCATAATAAATGTAAGTTTGATAATCTGCATTTATTGCTACTTAGTTTGAGTGCAGCATTTGTAAGTGGCAGAATATTTGTTTTAAAGAAAATGATAATCTAAACGCTAATGATGAAGAGAAATAATATATGAAAAAATACAAACGCAGTAATTGCAATATACTTGGTTAGAAATATTATATGAGAAATAATAAAACTGTCATCGAACCCCGCTCAGGCTGGAAACCTATCGATTGGAGGGAAGTTCTAGGCTACAAGGATCTGCTTTATTTCATGGTAAAACGTGAGGTCACAGTTATTTATAAACAGACAATATTAGGGTTTTCATGGGCTATAATTAGACCTGTTTTTTCCATGATTATCTTTTCAGTCATTTTTGGAGCCTTAGCTAAAGTCTCAAGTGATGGAATCCCATATCCGGTATTTTCCTATATTGCCTTAGTGCCATGGACATATTTTTCTACTGCAATGACGAGATCCACACATAGTTTGGTTAATAGTGCTGGAATTATCACAAAAGTATATTTTCCAAGAATAATCATACCATTAATTCCTGTTCTTGCTGGGTTAGTTGATTTTTTTATTGCGTTAGCTGTTGTAGGTTTTCTTATGATTTATTATTCAATCCTTCCCACAGAAAATATCGTATGGTTACCACTTTTGATAGTATTGATGATCATGACATCTGCAGGCATTGGTATGTGGCTGTCTGCATTGGCCATTCAATATCGAGATGTTCGTTATGCTGCTCAGTTTTTGTCTCAACTACTTATGTATGTAGCTCCTGTTGTATGGCCAGTATCGTTGATTAAGGAAAAATTTGGAGAAAAGATTGTTTTTTGGTATGGATTATATCCTATGGCTGGTGTCATTGAGGGGTTCCGATCTGCTCTAATAGGACATAATTCCATGCCGTGGGACCTCATCGGGATGGGAGCATTGACAGCGGTTATCTTATTTGTCACTGGTGCGTTCTATTTCCGACGAAAGGAGAGCATTTTTGCAGATGTGGCATAGGGCTCGTTGGGCGTATGTGTGGATGTGTGAAGTTTTGGCTTGTAATGAAAAAACATAAAGATTTTGAAGTATAGAAAATAATAATCGATTAATCGCAGGTTATATAAAAATAGTACTAGTAGTTTTTTACCAGAAGAAAATTTTTCATTGTAATGCAAATGCGAAGAGTAGCAATTTCCATTCTATCTAATATTACAGAAGGGAATGCATTAGAAAATAAGAGTTAATTTATTGTCTGTATAATAGCCTGAGATTCCTTCTTAGAGCTGCTTTAAATATGAAAAAGATCTTAATAATATCCAATGGACATCCTTACCGGGGAGGGAGAGCTACAACAGCCTACAATCTGCAGATATTTTTAAGTAGTATTAATTTCGATGCTAAGGTTCTATTTATAAACGATTTCAATAGTAGTGGGGATGTAGATCCTGAAAATTCAGGAAGGAGTTTCAATATAGCATATGGAAAAAATTCAGCATATAGTTTGGTAAAATCATTGATTCGAAAAATGATTTATAATAAAATATCAAAAAATATAAAATTAACATATATAGTAAAGCTTGTGTATAGTAAAACAAAAGATATTTTACTTAACACTAGGATTAAAGAATCAGATACTTTCCCACCTGCAAATACTCTCACGTTAATTGAAGCATTTGTTACTGAGAATAATTTCTATCCTGACCTAGTAATTACCAATTCACCTATGTTTTATGAAGCATCTGATAAAATATTGGAAAAAACGAAAACATTAATAATAGTCTCGAGCGCTTTTCCTATTATAGAATTTGGTCTCAAAGTAGACTCTCATATGATTCTTGAAAATCCAGATTTATTTAGGAAACAATTTAGTGAAAATTTAATAAATAGTTTAAATATGACAAAGTCACAGGTAATTTTTAACAGTCAACTTTCTTACAAGCTTTATGGTGCATATGGAATAAGACCAATAAAAAAATCAGTTCAATATTTTAATTTTGCTCCATATACCATAAGTCAGAATAAAACATTTTTTGATAGAAAATATGATATAGGATTCATCGTTTCTGATTTTAGAAGAATAGTTAAAAATTCAGAGAAAATGTTAAATTTATTTGCTGCATTTCCAGAAAGGAAAAAAATTGCAATTGGTAAGGGAACTTATCTTATTAGTGATATACCAAATATCATCACCTTTGATTTAATGACACAAAAAGAAGTTGCATCATTTTTATCAGAAATTAAATTAATTATTATAACATCATATTATGATTGTTCACCAAGCATATTGTCTGAAGCTTTATTAAATGGTTGTAATGTGCTATCTTCGAAAAATGTTGGATGGAATGAAATGTTGGAAAAAAGCTGTGTTGTCCAAAATTATAATGATAATAATGAATGGATAAAAAAAATTGATTTCTTATTAAATAATAAAGTAGAAAATAAAAATTTTATAAATATGCTCTACAATTCTAAAAATGAACTTATTGATCTATTTAATGATATTATAGTCGAAAATTAAACAGCATGCGATTACCATATAGTTATAACAATAGCGAGTCAAGTGGACTTATGATTTACCTAGTTATTTCTGTTATACCCTTACTTTTTTGTGTGAACTGTAGTGAATTAGGAAAGCAGGATATTGTTAAGGGAACGATTGTATGGAAAGAGGTAATGAATCAGAATTTGGACTGGTATTCAAGTAAAGAAGCAATCAGGATTGCTGATAATGTATTGCTTTATCAACATAAAACAGGTGGTTGGCCATCTAAAATTAATATGGCCAGAATAATAAGTAAGAGGGAGCTTAGCAAGATTCAGAATAGTAAGGAAAATGATAAGACTGCACTTTCAATTGATAACGGTGCAACATATACTCAGATGCGATATTTAGGAAGAGTGTTCGAGAATACTAGATATGAACGCTTTAAAAAAAGTTTTTTACAAGGGGTAGATTATCTGATTGATGCTCAATATGAAAATGGAGGCTGGCCACAATGCTATCCCATAATAAAAGGATATCAAGAGAATATCACATTTAATGACAGTGCTATGATAGGAGTAATGAAAATTCTTCGAAATATCGCGAAAGGAAAATATACTTTCGTCGATTCATCTAGAATTTTTCAGGCTCAAAAAGCAATCGAAAAAGGATTGAAAATCATCTTATCAACTCAGATTATTTCTGATGGAGAATTAACAGCATGGTGTGCTCAATACAATCCAATAGATCTTAAACCTGCTGGCGGACGATCCTATGAGCCACCCTCAATCAGTGGGAATGAGAGTGTCGACATAGTAAAATTTCTTATGAATATTGATAATCCTAATACTGAAATAATTCGTTCTGTTAATAGTGCAATTGATTGGCTGGAGCAGGTAAAAATAACTGGTATCAGACTTTTGAAAAAGGAAGACCCTTCTTTATTAGGAGGTTACGACCTAATTGTTGGTTTTGATTCTAATAGTTCATTTCCAATTTGGGCAAGGTTTTACGAAATTGATACTCATTATCCTATGTTTATAGGTCGAGATGGCGTTGTAAAATATGCTTTGTCTGAAATTGAACACGAGCGTAGAGTCGGCTATGATTGGTTTGGTGATTGGGCAAACAGTTTGATTATGCAAGAGCATCGGATATGGATTGAAAAATGGGACATCAAAGAATAGATTTAAGAAAATTTTAAATATTGCTTAAGATGAGTTTAAATCGAAGGGTGTAATTCACTTTTTGCAAGGAAGTTATGGAGTATAAAGGAATAAGTATATTGGATAAATTTTTTAATTTGGTTAAGTCGTGTTTTGTATATTAAGATTAATTGTTTTTATAAGATAAATGAAAAAAAATTTTATCATAACTATTGATGTTGAAGGTGATAATATTTGGTCAAGGACAAAAAATATTCAGGTCGAAAACTCTAAATATTTATCAAGATTTCAAAATTTATGTGAAAAACATGGGTTCAAACCGACATATTTAACAAACTATGAAATGGCGAAGAATAAACATTTTGTAGAATTAGGAAAATCGATAGTAGCGAATAACACTGGCGAAATTGGTATGCATTTACATGCATGGAGTAGCCCTCCAGAGTACCAACTAGTTGAAGAAGAATATATTCACCATCCTTATCTAATTGAATATCCAAAAGAAATAATATATAAAAAAATAAAATATATGACTGAGTTATTAGAGAGCACTTTTGAGATAAAAATGGTAAGCCATCGTGCTGGTAGGTGGGCATTTAATGAATATTACGCAAAAGTGCTTAATGAACTTGGTTATAAGGTTGACTGTTCTGTTACTCCAGGTGTTTCGTGGAAACATCATAAAGGAGATCCAAAAGGAAATGGAGGAACAGATTACAAAAATTTTCCAAACGATTCATATTTTTTAGATTTAAATGATATTTCCCAAAAGGGTAATTCTTCATTGTTAGAAGTTCCGATGACTATTTTATCTAGGAATATAGCCCACCCGCGAATAACAAGAATCATCACTTATTTGGAAAATTATTTTAATAGTTCTAAATATGCACCAGAAATATCAAAAAAAATAATTTTAGGTACATTAAATAGAATTTATCCTCATGCTCGTTGGTTTAGACCAGATGGGAATAATCTAAAAAGTATGAAAAAAGTTGCAAAAACAACTTTCGATAGTAATAATGACTATTTAGAATTTATGCTACATTCATCCGAATTAATGCCTGGCGGAAGCAATACATTTAAAACAGAAGAAAGTATTGAGAAATTATATTATGAATTAGACATCATTTTTGGAATTATCAATCATAATGCTGATGGAGTCACGCTTAAAGATTATTATAATTCGAAAAAATTGAGCGATTAAAAATTGAATAAAATATTGATAATAAAATGGCCAGGCATTTCACTTTAGCATATATCGATGCATAAAAACAAAATAGAAAAGATCTTTTCTATTCAACTTTTCAACTTATACCCACATAATGAGTAATATTGCTATCAATGTAGAAAATATCTCTAAACGCTACCGTATTGGCAAAATGGAGGATTTACACGACACCTTCATGGGTGCGTTCATTTCGTGGGTTAAATCTCCAGTTTCAAATTTTCGTCGCTTACAAAAGCTAAGCAAGTTTGCACAAAACGGTGAAAATGAGGATACCATCTGGGCACTGAAGAATGTTTCATTTGAAGTGAAACATGGAGAAGTACTGGGTATAATTGGTGCAAATGGAGCAGGAAAAAGTACCCTTCTGAAAGTTTTAGCAAAGATTTCAGAGCCCACTAGCGGGCGGATTGAAATTAATGGTCGTGTGGCGAGTCTTTTAGAAGTAGGTACGGGTTTTCATCCTGATTTGACAGGTAGAGAGAACGTTTACTTGAATGGTTCAATCCTAGGTATGACAAAATTAGAAATAGATAAAAACTTTGATGAAATCATTGATTTTTCTGGTATTGAAAAATTTGTTGATACGCCGGTAAAACGTTATTCCAGTGGTATGAGAGTTCGCCTTGCATTTTCTGTAGCAGCTTTCTTAGATCAAGAAGTACTATTGATTGACGAGGTCCTTGCTGTTGGAGACATCGATTTTCAGAAAAAATGTATTGGGAAGATAGGGGAAGTTTCTGAGCAAGGACGCACTGTGTTATTTGTTAGTCATAATATGGCTGCAGTTTCTTCTTTATGTAGCAGAGCATGTTTGATTGATAGAGGAAATTTGGTATTGGTAGGAGAAACTAAAGAATGCATAAGTCAATATATTGGAATTAATAAAAAATTAGATAGACAAAAGTTAGGTAAACGTACTGATAGGCATGGAAATCAAAAATTAAAATTCGTTGACATTAGGATCAAAGATTCAAATGGTAATACTACAAATACTGTGGCATCAGGAGATGATTTAATAATTGAGACAGATTTGTTATTAAAGGATAATGAAGTGAGAAAAGTTTATTTTCAAATTAATATTATTGATAATCTTGGTAGAATACTTTTAGTATGCTCCACAGCAGTCATTAATAAAAATTATAATGAAATTAAAAGTAATGGTAAAATGATTTGTACAATTCCAAACTTACCTTTAGCGCCAGGAAATTATTCAGTTTTTTTAACTGTAAAAGAAATGAGAACAGTGAAGATGGATTGGATTGAAAATGCAATTAAATTCAATGTGATTGAAGGAGATTATTTTGGTACTGGGAGGTTGATACCCTCTAATACGGCACCATTTTTAACTAAATTTGATATTCAATATATAAGTAAAATTTGAATTTAAGACAGTTAGTACAATAAATATTTAACAATCATAATATTTCGAATCATGTATTCACATTTCACATAAATATCAAAACATTATTTTAAGATATTTTAATGATATATATTGATTTCGATGAGTTTATAAATTTTTCTATAACATCAAACTTAATTGAAAAAATGTAGTTTTTATTTGTAAGGGGGTTGTGCTAATACTAATCTACTCCAGGTAGGTTAAATTTTTTGTCTAATAGTTCTTTATATTCATTTATGTAAAAATTTGGGAAATAATAATTAGTTATTGCATATCTTTCATTATTATTTAGCTTGCTGCCTCTATGAATTGCAAAAGAATTAAATATCAACAGAGATCCTTTGCTACCAGTAATAGTTTTTATTTTATAGTTATATTTTTTTGACAATAATTTTTTTAAAGATTCATTATTTATTCGATCTTGGTTTGATTTAATATCACTAAAAATAATTGAATCGATCAATGATGATTTTTTATGTGTTCCCGATACAATTTGGAAAGGTCCATTATTATTATCTACATCATTAAGATATATCATAGATTTAAATTGTTTTACTGTAGTATTATCTCTATGCCATCCACCACCAGAGCCAAATTTAACTTTACTATTTGCTATTACTTTATTAGATAGTGTGAAATAGGCCTTGGACTTATAACCCAAGTATGTTTCACACAAATTAAGAAGAAAATTATCTTGTTTATACTCTCTTATTAGCTTAGAAATTCTATCAGCACCATATTGTCTAAAATCGTTACTTTCTTTGTTGGTTACTAAAAATTTGTTTTTAGGATCAGCAATAATTTTATCTATCTCTAGTTTAATATTATTACATAACTCGTTGGAATAATATCCTTCAATCAAATAATATCCATTATCAGATAAACCATTTATAATTTTTCTTATTTTATCATTACTAATATGCCTATTTTGAAAATCTTTTTTGATTTGCATATCCGTAGACATAAGGAGGCTATATATAGTTTCAATTAAATAAATAATTTTACGTATTAACATTCAGAATCCTATATTCACTTTTCACATAAATATCAAAACATTATTTTAAGATATTTTTATGATATATATTGATTTCGATGAGTTTATAAATTTTTCTATAACATCAAACTTAATTGATTTGATAGTAATTGAGTTTGGCAAGGTGACTACTTTATTATCGTTAATAATGTCACCATAAAGATGGCTTAGAATGTTTTTTCCATTATTATGGTCATTTTCAATAATCATATAATCTACACCATTATTTATTAATTTTATGTGCAAATTGTTTAATTCATCATCTTTATCCTCTAGTGTCGCAGTTGGCAAGTATTCATAGTCTAACCTATTATTAAAAAAATGCACTTTTTTAGTGGTCGTCCAAATTTTTTGATTTTGAAATTTCAAAAAGTTTTTATCTAAATATTCTCCACATTTTATTATCGCATCTCCTTTCATCGATCTATCTCTATTATAATCAACCTCAATACCGTATGAATAATAAGACCCAGCTATTAGAATGAAGATGGAAAGTTTGATTATATATCGCTTAAAATTTTTGGATAAGATTTGATAATTATTTAAAGCTAAATATGCTGTTTCAATTCCAATGGATGCAAAAATTATTGAAAATATAAATAGAGTATAAAAATAACTTAATCGATAAACCAATAAAGTCGTGAAGCTATATGATATTAATAATGAGAAAAAAATAAATACCTCAAGAGTGTTTTTCTCGATTGCTTTTTTTAAACCTAAAATTGTAAACGGAATAATGAATATAAAAAATATTCTATGCACTGACATTCCCCAATAACTCGCTTTTAAATTATACAGAAGTATTTCTGTAATAAATTTAAATGGATATTTTATATACATAATCAATATATCAAATGTTGATGAAGGATTTACAGGAAATGTTGTTCCATACATTTTATAAGACCACCCAACAAGTTCGAAAGAGCCATTATTAACTGAAAATTTTCCAGATGTTAAAAAAACTACCATTATGCAACCAAAAATTATTATCACATAACCAGCGAGTAACATTAATATGAGCTTTAGTTTTTCATCTTTTAGTATTCCCAGCCTTGATATACAATATGATATAGTAAGAAATAGAAGAGGTGAAGAAATCAAAGAATATGGATGTGTTAATGCATAAAGACCTAAGAGTAACCCATTATAGAAAAAATATTTTAGCTCATTAGTTTTGGATCTAAATAGATTAGTAAGTGAGTAATAAAATATTAAGAAGAAAGACGCTTGTATTAAATGCCCTATAGGTGAACGAGTAACGTATAATATATACGGAAATATTAAAAATAATATTGGGTTTATATATTTAAGGAATTTATGTCCATTTATTTTTATCTTATAAAAAATGGTTATTATCGATAATGAAAAAACAAATATAATTAATTTATGAGCAAAAACTATATTGTTAGTCAAAAAATAAAATATCCCAAATATTAATGATGTGAGGAGGCCCCGGTGGGAAACATTAAGATCAAACTCAGAATAGCTTCCACTTTTTATAAGATTATATCCAGTAGAGAATATTGCAAAATCATCACCATAAGGATTACCAGAATTAATAATGTTAAATGAAAATAGTAGAGCAAAAAAAATAAATATAATATGACATTTTATACTATCAAAAAAAGCCATTTTATTAATCCCCATTCAGCCCTGTTTTGAGTTTAGGGTCGAGAAAACAACAGTTCAACAGAAAAGTAACTTGCCCGCGATCGTGGAAGGCGCGCAACATGGTAACCAGCATCTCTCATCCGCGAGGCCAAATGTTCTACCTGTTCGAAAAAATGATACGTGCCTTTAGTACTATAACGTGGCCTCTCAAATTCAACGATAATTTGTGTTGGAAATACATCTGCATCTAAAACTTGATTTAGGACTTCAATTGCCGCTCCTTCAATATCCATTTTAAGTACGTCGATAGATAGGTGACCATTATCAGACATAATTTGGGTAATGGGCTTGCAGTATGCTTCGAAAGCATTATTCTTGCCATTAGTCCAGACTAAAGAAGCCTGGCCGGTTATCCTATCTATTTCGAATCGAAATTTACCCTCTTCCTTCCAAACACCTATTTGTGAGTACTTCAATTTCGGATTATTGCTATGATTGGTTTTCATAAATTGAGCAGAATATGATTGAGGGTCAAAGAGGAAAACATTACATCCAAATCTACTTACAACTTCTAGGTCAAAATCAATATCTCCCCCAACCCCAAAAGAATAGATAATGTCTTCCTTGCCGATGGGTATTTGTGAATCCAAATAATAATTCCCTACCAAATAATGGCGTTCATCAACCAGGGGAAAGCGCTCTTCAAATTCCTTTGTTTTGACTCGTCTTGAATCAAGGCGATAATGAAAATCTGCTGACAGCAAACGCTTGTAGGTGTCTTTAATGCGATTTTCTGTGTAGGTCAGCGTATATTCCTTGATTTTTTCAAGGAGGACACCTTCCTTATGCCTTTGGGCCACTTTTTTCCATAGACGTTGAATCATTAGCTATTGAAAATTTAGTTCTAAAAACATATATCATCTTAAATCAAAAATAATTATTTTAAACACTATTAAAGAATATTTTCAATTAATGATCTTTGGGATAAAGTAAAATTAAAATAATTGTTCTAGGCGGTTTCGGGTTCATAGGAGCCCGAGTAGTAGATAAATTAATTCATTCTGGAGATCAAATATTTCCGATGTCTAGGCAAAACGGGTTAGATCTTTTTGACTATGAATCGATAGTAGAAAATTTTAAAAGAATTAAACCTGATGCGATAATTAACTGTGCGACACATGTTGGAAGTGTACATTATGTAGCAAAATATTCTGCAGATGTCTTCTTTGATAATACTTTAATGATACTAAATATTTACAAAGCATTAAAAAACAATTTTCGAGATACTCTGATTGTAAATCCAATTGCAAATTGTTGTTACCCCTCTGGGCCTTCAACATTGATTGAGTCTGACTTATTTAATGGAGATGTACATCATTCAGTTTATGGTTATGGCCATACTCGGAGGATTTTAGTTTCAGCATCAAAAGTTTTCAATGATCAGTATAATATAAAATCACATAATATAATCATCCCGAACGCATTTGGCCCAGGAGATAGTATTGATCCAAATAAAACACATGCTTTAAATGGTATGATCATAAGGATGATTGATTCTAAAAAAAAGAAAGAAAAAGAATTTAAAGTATGGGGCAGTGGAAAGCCAGTAAGAGAATGGGCTTATGTTGATGATATAGCAGAAGTATTGATAAAGTCAATAAGTTTGACTGATAGCCAGATCAGTCCTATCAATTTTGCAAGAGCAAAAGGTCATTCAATTGTAGCTTCTGCAAAAACAATTGCAAAATTATTAAGGTATAATGGTAGGGTTGTTTTTGATGATTCGTACCAAGACGGAAGTCTATTGAAGGTCATGGATAATTCTAAGTTTGAAAAATTATTTCCAAATTTTGGATTCTCAGGTCACAAGCAAGGAATACAAAATACTATTGATTATTATCAGAGGATGTTAGCCAATTGATTAAAGAACAAAAGGTTGCACTAATATCTGGAGTAACGGGACAAGATGGTTCATACTTAGCTGAATTTCTTTTAAATAAGGGTTACAGAGTACATGGCATCATTCGAAGATCAAGTAGTTTTAATACATCTAGAATCGACAAACTGCTAAATGAGAAAAATCAAGATGAAAAATTATTTCAGTGTCATTATGGCGATCTTACAGACTCAAGTAACCTTAATCGACTTATAGAAAAAACTCAGCCTGATGAGATTTATAATTTAGGAGCTCAATCTCATGTAAAAGTTTCGTTTGAAGTGCCAGAGTATACAGCTGAAGTTGATGCAGTAGGTACTCTGAGATTTCTAGATGCGATAAAAGAAAGTGGATTGAAGATAAAATTTTATCAAGCATCTACTTCAGAATTGTACGGTAAAGTCAACGAATCACCGCAAAATGAAAAAACTCCATTTTATCCTAGGAGCCCTTATGCAGCAGCTAAATTATATTCCTACTGGATTGTGGTTAATTATAGAGAGGCATACAATCTATTTTGTAGTAATGGGATTCTATTTAATCATGAATCTGAGCGAAGAGGCAAAACTTTTGTCACAAGAAAAATATCAATTGGGGTTTGTAAGATAATATTAGGAATACAAGAAAAACTTATGCTTGGAAATTTAGATGCAAAAAGAGACTGGGGATACGCGCCAGAATATGTGGAAGGAATGTGGAAAATAATGCAACATGATGTACCTGATGATTTTATATTGGCAACAGGGAAAACATATTCTGTCAGAGAGTTTATTGAAATTGCATTTGGATATTTTGAGGAAGAGATTACGTGGAAAGGTAAAGGTGTTGATGAAGTTGGGATTTTATCTTCCTCAGGAAAAGCTGTTATTGAGATTAATAAAAAATATTTTAGGCCTACAGAAGTAGATTTGTTGCAAGGTGACTACACCAAAGCAAAAAAAATTCTTGGTTGGAAACCAAAAATATTGATAAAGGATTTGGTAAGAATTATGGTTGAATCTGATTACAAAAAAATAAGGAAAAGAATGTAAGGTGATTAATCCATTTGACAGTTTAATGGATGGTGTAATAATTTACTAAAAATTTAAAGGAAAGCATTACGATGAGTAACACAAATAATAAGGATTACGACATTGGTGAAGAGATTAGAGCTTGGGGTGTTTGTATTCCAGATCAAGCTGCTGATGAAGTTGTAAAAACATTAAAGTCAAGATGGATAAATACTGGGAAAAAAGAAAAAGAGTTTAGAGAGAAGATATGCGATAGATTTCAGGCGCCTTTTGCTACGGCCTGCACGAGTGGAACAGCTGCTCTGAAAATAGCTTTGAAATCACTAGGTGTAAAGCCAGGAGATGAAGTTATAAGTACTCCTTACACTTTCATGGCCACAAATACATCTATTTTAGAGTTAGGTGGAATTCCTATATTTGCTGACATACAGTATGATACTTTAAACTTAGATCCTGACTCTGTAGCTGAGAGAATTACAGAAAAAACAAAAGCAATTATTTGCGTCCATTATGCTGGAAATCCTGTAGACCTTGATGAATTACGCAGTGTTGCAAAAAAACATGATCTACCAATTATTGAAGATAGTGCTCACGCAATGGCCTCAGAATACAAAGGTAAACCAATTGGAGCCACTGGCGACATTGCTTGCTTCTCATTTCAATGTGTAAAGATTGTAACTTGTGGTGACGGTGGAGTTGTAACAACAACAAATAAAAAGCTACATGAAAAAATTCAAAAAACTTCTTGGTATGGTATAAATCGAGATGCCAAGAAAGTTGACTACCTCGATCCGCTTCCGCATCATCCCACTGAGCTTGGGCTAAAAGCAAATATGAACGATATCGTAGCCTCGCTTGCGTGTGCGGCAATGAACCACCTTGACACAGCATTAGAATTTAGACAAACTATTGGGAGTCAATACAGACATGAGTTAGGGGGTTTAGATAATATTGAACTGATGAACTATAAAGATGATCGGAAGCCAAATTACCAAATATTTCCAGTCCATGTGAAAAATAGAGATAAATTTGCAAAATATATGTGGGAAAATGGTGTCCAAGTAAATATCAACAATAGGAGAAATGATATCTACCCTGTTTTTGGTGGTTTAAGAAAAGACTTACCAAATTTAGAAAAAGCAGACCAAGATGTAATTTTGATACCGCTGCATTCAGATTTGACAGAATCAAACGTTGAAAAGATAATCTCATGTATCAAAAAGTATGACAAATTATAAAGATGGTACAAATGGGTTAATTGGCTACACAGGGTTCATCGGAGGTAATTTATTTAAACAAAAACAATTTCCATTTTATTATAACAGTCAAAACATTGATAAAATTGAAGGAAAAACCTTTGATTTACTTGTTTGTACAGGTGCAAGAGGTTTTAAATGGATTGCGAACAAGTACCCTTTAGAAGACCATAATTCAATAAACAAACTTATTACATGTTTGAGCTCAGTTAGAGCAAAACATCTTGTTTTAATATCTACGATAGATGTGTACCACAATGTCAATAGTGTAAATGAGGACACTTGCATAAAAAAAGATAAATTATCACCTTATGGGTTACATCGTTGGAATTTAGAGAATTTTGTTGAATCAAACTTTCATTCTACAATTATTAGGCTCCCTGGTATTTTTGGTCTAGGAATGAAAGGTGGTCTCATTTATGATTATATACACAAAAATTATAAGTTTATCCCTCAAAAAGGATTGGTTCAATTTTATAATCTTAACAACTTGTGGGGCGATATAATAAAATCGGTTGATAATAACCTTAATTTGGTAAATTTTAGTACAGAGCCAATTAGAATTAAAGAATTAACTGACAAGATTTTTTATAATAAGAATCCCAAAATTCATAGTGACGCAATTCCACATTATAATATGCAGACAAAACATTCTAGTATATGGGGTAAAGATGGATATTACCTTTATTCGAAAAAAGAAATAACTGAAGACATAATTGAATTCGTAAAAATTATAAATAAGTCAAAGAATATATGAGTAAAGAACATGAACTCCCTGATTATAATATTTCAGAATGGTTTCCAAAAAAATCAAAATACTGCTTTGTTGCGGTTACATGGAATGAGGGTGAAAGATTTATAAACCAAATAAAAAAAATGGAGGAAAAATCTGACGAAGCAGATATCATAATATCTGACAGGAGAAGTAATGATGGTTCAACCTCTCAAGATTTTTTAATTAATAATAAAGTGCGTGCATTACTTGAAACTGATGCGCCTGGTCGTTGTACAAGTATCAGAATTGCCATAGATTATGCCATGAATCAAAATTATCAAGGAATTATTTTTGTTGATGGAAATGGGAAAGATGGAGTTGATGCCCTACCAAATTTTATTGAATCACTTGATAATGGCTATGATTTAGTTCAAGGATCTAGATTTATAAAGGGAGGTTATCATACAAATACGCCTCTAGCGCGTTACCTTGGAATAAAATTAGTTGTCTCACCTTTCTTATCATTAGGCACTGGTTTTTTTTTTACTGATCCAACTAATGGGTTTAGAGCGTGTAGTATGAAATACATAAATGATCCTCGTTTAAAACCATTAAGAAAAATTTTCGTTTGGGAAAATCTGCAACTATATTTGATTTGGAGAGCAGCTCAATTGAATTTGAAGATAAAAGAAATTCCTGTAAGTCGCGTATATCCTGATGATGGTACTGTTCCAACAAAAGTTGTAGGCTTAAAATACATTTTTCGGTTTTTATGGGAGATGGTATTGACTAAAGTTGGTACCTATAATCCTAAGTAGTTTTTTTATTTAAATAAGACTCTTAATTTATTTAGTTTCGAAGAAGCAGTTAACAAAATTTCTTAATCCAAATGATTATGTATTTAGCAATCATAGACGTCAAGGTCATTATATTTCTTCCAAAAAGAATATAAAAATTTGATTGATGAGTTAATGGGAAAATCTATTTTTCAAAAATTAATTATAAGAACTTAGAAAAGCTTATAAATACAAATATAATTTCTTATGCTAAAACCATATGCTCATTTAATATGTTAAAGTTCTACTTAAAAATATCATTAACTCTTAATAGATTTTTATGAAAAGTGAGAAATCTAAAAATACACAGTACTATGAATTTTCTAATGAATTGAGGCACATAAAAAAAAATATTACTGATAATTACTTTGATGATATATTTTTTAATTCAATCAAAATAGAACTGTTTCTTGAAATATATAATGATGAAGGCGTAGATCTAGTTTACACTAATTGGAAAAAACTTATCTATAGTGAGATTAGATATTTTTTTCATTTATTGAAGTCTTTATTTTTGTATTTATATAAGAATTTTAAAGTTTCTGTTAAGCTCAAACCAATTAAATCAAAAATTATATTTTTCCCTACTGAGCCAAATCATGTAAATCAAATGTTACCTGTATTTTCCTATTTAAAAAGTAAGGGATATAACCCATTGTGGGTAGTATTCAACTTGGATATTGCAAAAATTTTAAACAAAAATAATATCAAGCCATTTTTTAGCTATTTAGCCTGGCCAATAATATTTTTAAAATACCTGGTAATTAAAATTAAAAGTTTGAGAATCAATAAAAGAAGTTCCAATACACCTGTTAAAAAGATAAACATTAATAATGTTTTAGAATTAATTATTCAATCACCAAAAAGATATCTATATAGATATTATATCACAAAGTATTGTTTTGAGAAAATTTATCATCAAATCAAACCTTCACTATTTTTTATTGGTTACGACTTAACAATTGAAGGTCGAGCGTTGGCACTAAATGCAAAAGAAAAAAAGATTATTTCTACTTCGATAATGCATGGGCTGTTGGGCCGCCCAGAAGATTCAGATCATATAGTGGATCATTTTTTTGTTTATGGGGAAATATATAAAAATATTTTAATCAATGCTGGTATAAATGAAGATAATCTGGAGGTTACGGGGTCTCCATTTTTTGATAAATATTACAAAAATGGTAAACTAGTAATACATCATGACAGTAGTTTTAAAGAGATTCTTAGTATTCCAAATGAGAAAAAAATAATTTTAATTGCTACCTCTGGTGCAGGACATTCGATATCCCTAAAAAATCATTTACTAATAATAAAAAGCATTATTAATGCTTCAGAAAAATTTAAGCAATGTCATTTTGTATTTAAGTTGCACAAAAAGGATAATATTAAATATTATAAAGAGATTTTAGATCTAAAAATCTATAATAATATAAATATTATTGATTTTTATGATGAAAGATTTCCGTTAGATATATTTTATTGGATCAAAGATGCATCATTAGTTATAACATCTGCCTCAACAATAATATTAGAGACTCTAGTATTAGATAAAATACCATTTACGTTAGATTATTACGATGAGTTAGTGGACCATCAAATTATTAATGAAAAGTTCACAATACATTGTAAAACACCAGGTGAGTTATTTCAGAATATCGAAAAACATTTAGAAGGTAAATCACAAAGTGCTGACATGTTGAATTTGAAAAATTCGCACTTAGGATATCTTGATGGAAGATCCTCTAAAAGGGTGGGAGATAGGGTAATAGCCAAGTTAAAATAATTTTAAAATACTTCAATTCTATCTAAAATCTTAAAAAGTAAAAATAGCATGAAAACAATATTAATATTAGATATCGGCTTTGGTAATGTTAGATCTTTAAAAGGTCTTCCTATAAGCCTCAATAAATTTTTTAGCTATAAAAACCTCTGTCATATGCATGCTTTCTTTCGTGGCTCCACCTATGTGTGGTGTTATTAGCATATTTTTATTTTCTTTAGCATAGTTTATCATTGGACTGTTTTTTATTTTCTCTTTATCTCTTTCAGCTTGTATAACGTCAGTAGCAACTCCACCCAGATGACCACATTTTAATAAATCAATAACTGCCTTTTCATCCCAAACACCCCCTCTTGAAGTGTTAATAATTATTGCACCTCTTGGCAATTGCTTTAATAATTTTGCATCAATTAAGTTTTTTGTTGAATCATTTAGAGGAATATGTATACAAAGTATATTTGACCATTTAAATAATGAATCTATGGAACCAAATTTTTTTACTCCTCTCAGCCATTTATTTTGAATCGGATCAAATGATCCGGTTCGACAATTAAATGCTTCTCCATATTTTGCTATGTGTTTACCTATCCTTCCTAATCCTAATATACCTAGATTGTTTCCAGAAAGATTATTGCCAATTAATTGATCACGATTCCAACCGCCCAGTTTCACATGATCTAAAGCTTCATTTATCCTTCTTAATAATGATAATATTAAAGTAAATGTAAGCTCGGAGGTTGAATGAATACTATCAAGAAACTGATTTTCTCCTTTTAATGAAATAATTTTAATACCATTATCTTTTGCAGCTTTTATATCAATGTGATCAAGTCCTGTGGTAGCACTTATGATATACTTTAATCGATTAGAGCTTTCTATAATGTTTTTATTAATATTAAATCCGATACGTACTATCAATACATCTACTTTTTTTATTTTTTTTATTAAGTTTTCTTGAGACACCTTCTCTTCAATTACATTACCTACTTCAGACAAAATTTTACAGGCCTCTTTACTATAACCCTTTGGCTCAGCATTCAGAATTGTTAGGCTCACAACTTCCCTTCTTTCCATTTTTTCATTAGTACATCAGCAATAATTAAATCTCGTTCATCATCGATATTTGCTAACCAGCTTAATGGCATTATAAAGGCTTTTTTGTTTGCGTTCATTAACGATTTTTTTTCTAACAAAGATTTAGTTTTAATTGCATATATACATCCATTTCTATAATAGACTATAGGTAATTTTTGCCTTCTAGATTTTTCTAGATCACTATTAATAGGAATCAAAAAATTATCTTTAGATAAATTATACATACGCGCAGGATGTATCTCATCCATCGGAACAACTGAAACAACTTCTTCTAAATTTTTATCTTCCTCAAACATATTAATAACCTCATCTAGTTGTTTACCAGTACGAATTGGAGATGTTGGTTGAAGAATAATAATAATATCAAATTTTTCGCTAGATTTAATATATAATTGTTCAATCACATAATTAATAACAGGAACAATAGGCGTGTCATCCCTAGCTAAGAAGTCAGGTCGTATTAAAACTTCACTACCATAATCTTCAGCAATATCTTTTATTTTAAGGTCATCCGTACTTACGACAGATTTTGTTAATTTTTTACTACTGTTCGCACAATGTATAGAATGACTAATTAGGGGCTCCCCAGCAACTTTTCTGATATTCTTATTTTTTACTCCCTTTGAACCGCCTCTGGCTGGTATAAGAGCTAAAGATTTTAACATAAATAGTAAACCAATATGTTATTAATATGAAAGCTGAAGATAATCATAAACTATAAATATTTTGCATTTAATGAATATTAATTAATATGTAATAGTTTTATGAAACTTTAGATTTATTTTGGAGAGTATGCTGGCAATTTTCTTTCCTGCATTTCCATCACCATATATTGTAGATGCTTTTGGTCGATCATTACTTAACCACTTTTTGATTGAATCAATTATTTCAGTTTTGTTATATCCACAATCAATAACATTATTACCCCTATCTCTTCTATATTGTCTAGAACCAATGTTCACTACAGGTACGCTTAAAAAGGAGCATTCTCTAATTCCCACACTTGAATTACCAATCAAGCATTTTGAATTGTGCAATAATAATAAAAACTCTTGTGGCTCCATATTTTTAAAAAAATGAACATGCTTAAGTTTATGATATTCTCTAAACGACCTTATTCCTGCAGATGTTCCGTCAGCACCTGCATCAATATTTGGCCAAAACCAAAAAGTTGGGATACCTAATTCATTGACAGCATGTAAGGTTTTTTCAACATTTTTTTGTGATTCATCGTACTCTGTTGTTACTGGATGTTGCATAACAACCAAATAACCACTGCTATAATCGACTTCATAACCAACACCGCCGTATTTATCGTATGGATTAAAATTTAACTGGGGGTTTTTAAGAATTTCAGCGGCTAAATCAATAGAAGGACATCCAGTATTAAAAACATATTCAGAATCCTCACCAAGTTTTATTACCCTTGCCATAGCACTCTGAGATGATACTAAGTGAATATCTGCAAGTTTAGTATTTGCATGTCGAACTTTTTCGTCAATGTTGCCAGTTACTTCACCTCCTTGAATATGCGCTAATGGAATATTTTGGTAAGCTGCAGCGATTGATGTTGAAATAGTTTCAAAGCGGTCTGCAATGGTCACTACAATATCTGGTTTAAGGTTATAAAAAACATTAGATAACTCTAAAACACCAAGACCAGTAGTCTTTGCCATTGAGGTTTTATTCTCACCTTCAAGGACCATAAAAACTTTTTCATTTATTTTAAAACCATCTTTTTTAATGTCATTTACAATATTACCATATTTATTTAATAATGCTGAACCAGCCACAACTAATTGCAATTCTAATTTTGGATGGTTATTTATAGCCTCAAGAGCAGTTTTTACTCTACTATAGCTTGGCCTAGCGGTTACAACAATACAGACTTTTCTTATTTCACTCATTTGAAAAAAAACAAAAATTTAGTTTTTAATATATATTCTTATATATTTGTATTAATTAATTAAAGATTATACTAATAATATTCAATATCATCTTCTGATATAAAAGACCATTGACTTAATGGTTTCAGTAGCTTTTTACCAACCACTTTTTTATATGATTTGGCACTAATTCCTCTATTTGATGGTTTCTTACTTTCTAAATCTGCAAAAGTTAATACATGTCCTTTAGCCAAATTTTTATTAACTGCTAAAGATTTTTCGAAAATTGATTTAAGCTCAACAAATCTGTTGGTATCATCTTTATTCACTGGATTATTAATTGATTTTTCAATAAATCTTATACCTTTGACTAATTGACTTAGCTGATTTATTGTTAGTGATGATGATGTATCTGGACCAAACATTTTTTTATCAAAAACTGAATGAACTTCAATCAGTGATGCACCTAATGAGACTGCAGCTAGTGAAGAGTAGATTTCGCCTGAATGATCGGATAGTCCTATAGGATAATCATATCTTTGCAACATTTCAGATACTACGTTCAATCCAATATTCTCAGCCGCAGTTGGATATTCAGTATTACACTGGAAAATTGAAATATTTGAATTAAAAGACTCTAAAAAAGCAACAGCAGCATCCAATTCATCATATGAACTCATTCCAGAAGAAAGTAGTATTGGTTTTTTTGTTTTAGCAATTTTTTCTAGAATTAAAAAATTAGATACCTCACCAGAACCAACCTTATATCGTTTAACATTGATTTCCTCTAATAATTCTACAGCAGCCAAAGAGAAAGGTGAGGATAAAAATTCTATTCCAAGGTTTTCGCAATGAGTTTTGATATTAAACCATTGCTCTTTGGTAAACTCCATTCTTTTCCAATAATCAAAACGAGTTTTATCTTCAAGACTAAATTTTATTCTAAAGTTTTCAAATTCACTACTTTCAGCACTAGCAATATGTGTTTGAAATTTGATAACATCAACACCACATTCAGCTAAGGCATCAATATAAGAATGTAATAATCCTAAACTACCATCATGCGCCTGACCGATTTCTGCTATAATTGATGTTTTCATGAAGTAATACTTATTTAAATAAAGATTTTTGGGGGCAAGTAATATTATTATGCATTCTTTAATAATTTAATAAGAAACCTCTTTTGAAGAAATATAATTAATAGTTATTTTTTGTTTTCGTATATAACAATGAAGGAATGAATATGAAAATAATAAAAAAACTAACACTTGGATTTTGTATTACCCTAATGTTTTCTGGTTGTTCAATGACCTTACCTCATTCTGCTACGGGAAATGAAATAGGAAGTAAAGTAGGAACTTCTTCGGGAATGATGGTTGGGCCTTTTGTAGTGCAACCTGACGCTAGTATAAAAACTGCCGCAAAAAATGGTGGGATCTCAAAGATTTCAACGGTTGATGTTAAAAATACAAGTTACCTTGGAATTGTGAACCAGGTGGAAACTATTGTAACTGGCGAATAATTCTATTAATCAAATCTTAAAAATGGAGCAGCTTATCCTGCTCCATTTTTAAGGTTAATATTATTTTTTATATACCTTTTTACTTCGATCATTAGATTTAAATGATTTTTAAAAACTCAAATAATTAAATACAGAAACCCGCATTAAAAAAAATAGTAGTGTTATTTCTACATTTTTGTTAGCCTAATTTTACTATTCAAAATTTGATAATATGAAAATGAAAATCACTATCATACTATTTATTTCTTTTTTTTTACAAAATTGTTATTTGCCATATTCAAATAGTAAAATATTTGAATCATTTTATGTTGGGAATGGAAGAACAAATTATTTTATAAAATCTTTAAAGTTTCAAGGTTCTGGAAAATCCAAGATTTTAATTGATATTACACTTAATATGATGAAAGAAAACCAAAATGCAGTTACTATAAATTTGTCAATAATAAATGATAAAGAAGCAATAATTGCAGATAGTATATTCATTAGTTCAGATAATGAATTAGTAGCTTTAAATGGGTTACATCTTTTATTTTTAGAAAAAAATAAAAACCAAGTTTTAAGTAGATATACTTCAAAAATAGATTTACAAGAAGCCTTCAAATTGTTTAAAAATAATAAATGGAATATTACTATTTACTCAAATGGATTAAAGTATATTTTCAAAAATACTCATAAAACTATGAGAAAAATAGAATACTTAAACGAGTATCTTTTTATAATTTTATAAAAAATCTATTTTACTAAATATTATTTATTAAAGAAAAAATTAATGCTAATTCGACTTAGTTCAATATGCATATCTGCTATCATTAAAGAAGGGTTGTTTTATCTATATTTTGCATAAAACTAATTTTTATGCATTGTTATTATTTTACCAGATCTAATCTTTATACCACCAATACTCAGAAACATTTTAATGAGCTCAGGGGCTTTTGGTATTTTATTAGTCTTCTATTATTATGATCATCTTATGTGAGCTTGTTCAGATATGGTATAACACATAATTAGACTCTTTGATTTACTGAAATTAACCAAAAAATTGGGAGAGGCCCTTTTTAATACATTGGGTGTAACTATAAGAGGTACACACATTGTGCAAAAATTTTTAGTAGATTTGGGATATTATATTAAAAAAATAAAACTAATTGATAATTATGAATAATATGTTAAGAACTTGGGTGGAAAAAATCAGAAATAATAATGTTAATCAGGTTGTGGAACTATACCATGACAATGGTTTATTGCTTGGAACTTTTTCCAATATTGAGAGGTATGGAAAAGAATTAATAACTAATTATTTTGAAAATTTATTAAAAACAGAAATTGATGTTGAAATTGTTTCAGAGCATGAATACAAAACAGATTCATTAATTGTAACTTCTGGGCTTTACAATTTTAAAGTAGATGGTGAAATAATAAAGGCAAGGTATTCTTTTGTTTTTATAAAAACTTTAGCAAGTTGGAAAATATTATCTCATCATTCTTCGGAGTTACCGAAAAAATTATAGATAGGAGATAATAAGCTTTTTTTATGTAGGTTTAGTTATTCATCAAAAAATTATTTATGTTAAAAACTTAATCTGTCAATTATAAATTTTTATACTTAGGTGATAAATTATAATTAAAATTATAAATTAATATAAATGGGAAAATATTATGTATATGTGATTGAATTAGATTCAAAGGTTGCAGATTTAAAAAAATTTCGTGCAAAAAACCCTAGTTATATTAAGGGGAATGGTTGCGTATATATCGGTCAATCCTCAAAGAGGCCTGAGGCAAGGTTTGAGCAGCACAAAGAAGGTTATAAATCAAATAAGTACGCAAGA
>CETH01178430.1_pt1 | contig 28027 bp, 27 predicted proteins | sample 361461 | NCBI WGS metagenome assembly CETH01 (sample SAMEA2622695, study PRJEB7988) | marine metagenome | isolation source: saline water (ENVO:00002010), including
CAGAATATGTACAATTTAAATGATTCATTGGTTATTAAAATAACAACAGCTAAATTTTATCTTCCATCAGGGAGATTGATTCAAAAGCAAGATTATTTAAATAATGGTTTTTTAACAGATGGTTTAGATAAAAAAGATACTCCATTTATAACTAAAATGGGCAGAGAAGTTAAAGGAGGGGGTGGAATTACTCCTGATTTTCTAGTTAAAAAGGAAAAATTAAATCCTTTTATTAATGCTTTATGGAGAGAGAAGGTTTTTCTGGCATTTGCATCAGATTATTTATCAGGAAATAAAGATATAGATATGCCTATTATTATTAATGATGACATGAAAATAAAATTTTCTAAATTTGTTGAAAATTTTGATTTAAAATATAAATTTCCTATTGAAAAAAATTTAGAAGAAATGAATGATTATTTTTCTGAAATAAATATTTCGATTAATCCTATATCAAAAAATATATCAGTAAATAAAGGGAACTCAAGTATTATGTCTGATTTAAATGCTTATTTTAAAGCTTATAAAAAAATGCAAATATATTTGCCTGAAAATCGAAGAATGATATATAATGGATTATTAAGAGAATTTTCTAGATTGATTTCTGGAGAAAAAGAGAGAATTAGAGTAGGATTATTTGTTGATGAAGTTTATAATAGAGCAGTTGATATTATAATTTCAGATGAATATTATGAAAATTTTGGCTATTGAATTGAGAAATAAAGGTCGGTTAGCTCAGTTGGTTAGAGCGCTACGTTGACATCGTAGAGGTCACTGGTTCGATTCCAGTATCGACCACATTTATTTAAAATAGGAAAAATATGCAAAAAATATTAATTACTTTTCCAGATGGAAATAAACAAAAATTTGATCGAGGTATTACAGGCTATGAAATAGCTAAAACTATTTCTCATGGTCTAGCAAAACAAGCAATTTTAATTGAATTAGATGGAGAGTTGAGAGATTTATCTTTTCAGATTCATAAGGATTCAAAAATTAGTATTATTAAGAAAGATTCTGATATAGCTCTTGAAATAATTAGACATGACTGTGCTCATGTTATGGCCGAAGCTGTACAATCTTTATTTCCAGGTACAAAAATAACAATAGGTCCTGCAATAGAAAATGGTTTCTATTACGATTTTTCTAGAAAAGACCCTTTTACTAATGAAGATCTCAATAAGATAGAAAAAAAGATGCATGAAATTATTGATAAGGGAGAAACTTTACACCGTGAAGTTTGGAATAGACAAAAAGCGCTAGATTATTTTACAGAAATTGATGAGCCCTATAAGATAGAGCTTATAAATGATTTGTCAGAAAATGAAGAATTAACAATTTATAAACATCCAGGCTGGTTAGATTTATGCAGGGGGCCTCATATGCCAACAACTGCTCATGTTGGTAGATCATTCAAATTAATGAAAATTGCTGGAGCGTATTGGAGGGGAAATGAAAACAATGAAATGCTAACAAGAATTTATGGCACAGCATGGAGGAATGATAAAGAACTTAAGGCTTATTTGAATATGCTCGAAGAAGCTGAAAAAAGAGATCATCGAAAGATTGGAAAAGCTATGAATCTTTATACTTTTGATGAAGAAGTTGGTTCGGGTCTTCCCTTATGGTTACCAAATGGCTCTGTATTAATAGAGGAATTAGAAAATTTAGCTAAAGAAACCGAAAAAAAATCTGGATATGATAGAGTTAAAACTCCTCATATAACTAAGGGATTATTATATGAGAAATCTGGTCATCTTTCTCATTATAAAGACAGTATGTTCCCAGCTATGGATATTGATGGGAATGAATATTATTTAAAACCAATGAATTGTCCTCATCATCATAAAATATATGCAAGCATACCTAGGACATATAAAGAACTACCTATAAGACTTGCTGAGTATGGTACTTGTTATAGATACGAAAAATCAGGTCAATTGTTTGGTCTTATGAGAGTTAGAAGTATGCAAATGAATGATGCTCATATTTATTGCACAGAAGATCAGTTTAAAGATGAATTTCTTGCAGTTTGTAATATGTATTTATATTATTTTAAGATTTTTGGAATTGAAAAATATGAAATGAGGTTAAGTTTACATGACCCCAAAAAATTGGGAGAAAAATATGTAGATGAACCTGAATTGTGGATTAAAACAGAAAAGCTTGTTAGAGAAGCTTTGCAAGATGGGGGATTGAATTTTATTGAAATTCCTGGAGAAGCTGCATTTTATGGACCTAAAATAGATGTACAGGTGTGGAGTGCTATAGGTCGAGAATTTACCTTAGCAACAAATCAAGTTGATTTTGCTATCCCCTCAAGATTTGGTTTAACCTATATTGATAAAAATAATAAAAATCAAACACCTTTATGTATTCATAGAGCTCCTTTAGGTACACATGAAAGATTTATAGGGTTCTTAATAGAGCATTTTGGAGGAGACTTCCCATTATGGATTGCCCCTAAACAAGTTGTAATCCTCCCAATTTCTGAAAAAAATAATGATTACGCTAAAAAAATATATAAAAAACTAAGAGAAAATGATGTAAGAACTGTATTAGATTTACGGGATGAAAAAGTAGGAGCAAAGATAAGAAAGGCTGAATTGTCTAGAATTCCTATTATGGTTATTATAGGAGAAAAAGAAGAATTGAAAGATTCTGTTTCAATTAGAAGAAGAAAAAAAGGAGATTTAGGGTTATTGAAAGTAGACAAATTTATTAGTAATATAATTTCTGAAATAGATAGCAAGGAGATTTATTATTAAGAAAAAGAATTCAGAGCCTTTAATAAATTCTCAAATAAAAGCTTCAAAAGTTAGACTTATTGATGAGAATGGAAAGTCTTGTGGATTAGTCTCAATTAACCAGGCTTTAGATATGGCCAATGAGGCAAGCCTTGATTTAGTCCAAATTGCAGGAAATATAGACCCTGTAGTTTGTAAAATTTTAAATTATGGTAAATATAGATATGATAAAGAGAAACAAAAGAAAATCAATAAGAAAAAACAACATGTAATACATGTTAAAGAAATACGTTTTAGACCTAATGTAGGTGACCATGATTTAGTTATAAAATTAAAAAAAGCTGAAAAATTTTTATTAAATGGAGATAAATTAAAGATAACTGTAATGTTTAGAGGTAGAGAATTCTCAAGGCAAGAGTCAGGTTATGAATTGCTTGAAAGAATAAAAAATATTTTATTAGACATTGCTAATATTGATCAAGAGCCTAATATGCAAGGTAAGAGATTGTCTTTAATTATGAGTCCTAAATAGAAGGAGAAAGAAGATGCCTAAGATGAAGACAAAAAAAAGCGCTGCAAAGCGATTTAAAAAGACTGGTTCTGGAAAAATAGTTCATAATAGAGCTGGAAACAGACACTTGGCAACAAGGAAAAGCCCAAAACGGAAGAGGCGTCTCCGTAAGGATACTACAATGAGTAAAGCCATGAGTAGTAGAACAAAAAAAATGATTCAATAAAAAGAATATAAGGAGAGAATCATGCCAAGAGCAAATAGTAGTGTCCCAAGACACAGAAGACATAGAAAAATAGTTAAATTAGCAAAAGGTTATTACGGTAGAAGGAAATCTAATTTTAGAGCTGCAAAAGATGCTGTTGAAAAAGGTCTGCAGTATAGTTATAGAGATCGCAGGAATAAAAAAAGAACTATGCGTTCTTTATGGATTATTAGAATTAATGCTGCAGTAAGACAACATGGATTATCTTATTCTAAATTTATCAATTTACTTAAAGAAAAGAATATTGATATTAATAGGAAGTCATTAGCGTATATGGCAGTTAATGATCCTGATGGATTTTCAGCAATTATAAAATCTATATCTTAAGACTTGTGGATATTGATAATAAAATAAAAGAATTAAAAGATAATTTTAATTCTGATATTCTATTAATTAAATCTAGCAAAATAGATTACAATCAAGTTTATACTAAATATTTTGGTCGAAAAGGATTAATTAATGGCTTGTATTTATATTTAGGTAAAGTAAATAATAAAGATAAGCCTTTGATTGGTAACAAAATTAATAATCTGAAAAAAGAACTATTAGACCAAATTGAAATATTTAATAAAGACAATTCTAGTAAGAATATAAAACAAGAATTTGATGTTTCATTACCTGAAATTTCAAGAAATTTTGGAAGTATTCATCCCCTTACATCTGTTATAAATGAGATAAAAGATATTTTTAATAAAATAGGTTTTTCTTCTATTTATGGTCCAGAAGTTGATACTGAATATTATAATTTTGAAGCTTTGAATATACCTGAACATCATCCTGCAAGAGACATGCAAGATACATTTTATATAGATGATGAATTATTATTAAGAACCCATACTTCAGGTAGCCAGATTCATTTTATGGAGAAAAATAATCCCCCTATAAGAATAATATCTCCTGGTAGAGTTTATAGAAATGAAGATATTAGTGTTAGAAGCTACTGCTTATTTCATCAAATAGAGGGGTTGTATATTGATAAGAAAGTTACATTATCAGATTTGAAAGGTACATTAAATTATTTTGCTAAAGAATTATTTGGAAAAAATGTTAAGACAAGATTTAGACCTAGTTTTTTTCCTTTTACAGAACCTAGTGCAGAAATGGATGTTTATTGGGGGTTGAATAATGAATCTGATTATAGAATTACAAAGGGAACAGGATGGCTTGAAATTTTGGGTTGTGGAATGGTAGATCCAGAAGTTTTTAAATCTGTTAATTATGACCCTGATGTTTGGAAGGGATTTGCATTTGGTTTAGGTATAGAGAGAATGGCAATGTTGCTTTATGGTATAGATGATATTAGAAAATTTTATGAAGGTGATATTAGATTTTTGAGGCAGTTTTAATATGAAAATATCTAGAAATTGGTTAAGTGATTATATTGTATCAAATAAAACTGATGATCAATTAGTAGATGATTTTACAAAACTAGGTTTAGAATGTACATTTCATAAAAATAATTCAATAGACCCTAATGTAGTAGTTGGAGAAGTTGTTAGTTGTATTAAACATCCTGATGCAGATAGATTGAAAGTTTGTGAAGTCAATGTATCTGATGATGATCTTTTAACAATCGTTTGTGGTGCTCCTAATGTTAAAAAAAATATTTTAGTACCCATTGCTAAAGTTGGTTCTAATTTAGGTGAATTTGAGATTAAAAAAACTAAAATTAGAGGTGTCGTATCACAAGGTATGATTTGTTCAGAAAAAGAACTTGGGTTGAGTGATGAACATGAAGGTATTATGATATTAAATGGTAATATTAAAAAAGGTCAAAAATTAACTGATGTTTTATCTATTAAAGAAGATACTATATTTGATTTTGATTTGACACCAAATAGAGGAGATTGTTTTAGTCATTTAGGAATTGCAAGAGAACTTTCCATAATTGAAAATAAAAAAAATAAATTAAATTCTCTAAAATTTTCCACTTCAAATTTCAGTACTTCAAAATTTGTTAAAGTTGATATAAAAAATTCTAATATATGTAAGAGATATAGTTGTATTATTATTAAAAATATTAAAGTTGCAAAAAGTCCTATATGGTTAAAACAAAAGTTAGAGTCAATTGGTCAAAAAAGTATTAATAATGTAGTAGACCTAGCAAATTTTATAATGTTTGATTTAGGTCAGCCTTTGCATGTATTTGATTTAGATAAAATTAAAGGTAGTAAAATAGATGTTAGATTAGCTTCTAAGAATGAAAAAATTATTACTTTAGATTCTGAGACTAAAGAATTGACAAATGAAGATATTGTAATATCTGATTCTAAAGGACCTATTGCTATTGCTGGAGTAATTGGTGGGTTAAATAGTCATGTAGATGAGAGTACAAAAAACATATTAATAGAAAGTGCAATTTTTAATCCAATTAGTATAAGACGAACTGCAAAAAAACATGATTGTTCTACTGAAGCATCAAAAAGGTTCGAAAGAGAAATAAATTATAAAAATGTAGTTTATAGTATGCAAAAATTTGTTTATTTATTACAAGATATATCTGATTGTGAAGTAGCATGTGATTATATTGATGAAAAAATAGAAGAACAACAAAATCGTGAAATTTTATTTGATGTTCTAAAATGTAATAGTTTTTTAGGTACCTTATTAAAAAGTAAAGAAATAAAGAGTATCTTTAATTCATTGAGCATAGATTGTTCTAATGGAGTTAATTCTTTTAAATGCTTAATCCCATCATATCGTAATGACCTATATAGAGATGTAGATTTATATGAAGAGGTTGCAAGAGTTTATGGATATGATAAAATTCCTATTTCGGAATCATTTAATATATCATTAGATTCATTAATTAATGATGAATCATTTATTGAAGATAAAATTAGATTATTTTTAAGTTCTAATGATTTTAATGAACATTATTCTAATAGTTTGAATAATAAAAAAGAAAATAATCATTTTTCTAATGGTACATCGGTTATGTTATCTAATCCTTTAAATAAAGATATGTCTGTTTTAAGAAATTCTTTAATTCCGGGAATTTTAAAGTCTTTGTCATTTAATGAAAAAAGGAAACAAGATTTTTTAAAATATTTTGAGATTGGCTCCATTCAATATATTGATGATGAAAAAAATAATGTTATAGAAGAAAGAAAGCTAAGTGTAGTTTGGATGGGTGATAAAGTTAATCTTTGGAAGGGTAGCTATTATAATGATTTTTTTAGAATGAAGGGCGAAATTATTGAAATGTTATCAAAAGTGGGTATTGAAACAGTTGTTTTTAATGAATCTAATAAAGATTATGCAAGCTATAGTGTTGAAATACTACATGATAAAATTATAATAGGTAGTTTGTTTAAATTGAATGATAGTCTGAAATCAAAATATAAAATTAAATCTGATGTATATATATCAGAAATTAATTTATCTAATTTAATAGTTGCTACTAGTAAGAGAAAAAAGTTTGAAATGTATAGTACATATCCTGCAATAAAAAGAGATATTGCACTATTGTTAAAGAAAAAATATAAAAATTCAGATGTTGAAAATGGAATACTTGAATCTGGAGGAGATTTATTGAAAAGTGTGAAATTATTTGATTATTATTCTGGTGATGACATACCTTCTGATTCCATTAGCTTAGCTTATAGTCTTACTTTCCAAGCCAATGATAGAACTTTAAATGACAAAGAAGTTGAATCATATATGGATAAAATTATGATATTATTAAAAAAAGATTATAAAATAATTCAAAGATAGAGGAGTTTTAATGTTTGATAAAAAAAATATAAAAAAAGTTAAGATTCTTGGTCAAGATTATTTATTAAAAACATCATCAGATTATAATATAGATGAAATCGCACATTATGTTAATAATAAAATGGATGAAGTTGTTAAAAGTGGAATAGATTTAAGTTCACAACATTTGAAAATAGCTGTATTTACATGCTTAGAGATTGCAGGTGAATTACTTGTTCATAAAAATAAAAATAAAAAAATAATCAATGAGATTGAAAAGAAATCAAACTTGATTTTAGAGCTTATTGATGATAAAATGAAAAATTCATGAGTTCATTAATTCTCAAGGGGAAAATAGTTGCTGATTCTATTAAAAAAGATCTAGAAGAAGATCTAATTGAACTTAAAAATAAAGGTATTGTCCCTAAACTAGTTGCTATACTTATTGGTAATGACCCCGCTTCTGAAATTTATGTTAAATCTAAACATTCTACTTTCTTAAAAAATAATTGTTTAAGTGATATTCTTAGATTTCCAGCTAATACATCTGAAGATATTTTATTGAAAATAATTGAAAAATTAAATTCAGATGATTCTGTACATGGTATATTACTACAATTACCCCTGCCAAAACATCTTGATTCAAATATTGTATTGAATAAAATAAATCCATTAAAAGATGTTGATGGATTTCATCCAGAAAATTTAGGTCTATTATTGCAAGGAAATCCTAGATTTATTCCTTGTACTCCTTATGGTTGTTTAAAAATATTAGAATTTTATGATATTCCTGTGAATTCTAAACATGTTGTAGTAGTGGGTAGAAGCAACATTGTGGGGAAGCCAATTATGGCTCTTTTATCACAAAAATTTAAAATTGGTAATGCAACTGTTACAATTTGCCATACAGGTACTGATAATTTGGGATCGTTTACTAAGCAAGCTGATATTATTATTGCTGCAACAGGGGTGCCCAAAATGATTACATCTGATATGGTTAAAGATAATTGTGTTATTGTAGATGTCGGAATTAATAGAATTGATGATGAATCAGATAGAGGCTATCATATTGTTGGTGATGTTGATTATGAAAAAATAGTTAATAAAGTGTATGCAATTACTCCTGTTCCAGGAGGTGTTGGACCTATGACTATAACTATGCTATTATATAATACAATTCAATCAGCAAAAAATAAATCATTTTAAATAATTAATACTTATAGTTGGAATATTTTTATTTGGGAATAGTGTTTTTTTATTTTTTAATTTAAAATTTGCAAATTCTAAACATTTTAAAAAAGTGTCATATTCTATTAAATATTGATCTGAAAATCCATGAGTAGCATCATAAGCACATGATAAAGTTTTACCTCTATTTTCTGATATTAATTTTGGATTTAAGGTGTGTAATTCAAGAATTATGATTCCATATTTTGAGATGAATGGTTTCCAGTTTTTAAAGTGTTCTATAAGATTATTGACAATCTCATTTGATGTAATTAATTCACCTTTATAGCTAAAAGCTCCAGTAGTTTTAATATTTGATTTATAATCTTTTTTGGATTTAGAATAAATTCTGTTGTGATCTAGAAATGTACGCGTATTTAAATAGTCATTAAGGTTTTCATTAAATTTTTCATTTAATATTTGATTGATTGTAGATGGTTCTGAAATATTACCATCAATTACAATATGGTCTATTTTATTAATTTTTAAATTCTTTTCTGTCTCTGTCCTTGCTGCTTTATTTAGATCAACACCTATAACTTTAAGAGGAAAATCTTTAATGTGTTTTTTTCTTGAAGTTTTTGTCATAATAATATTATATAAATGTATGAGAAAACTTCCATCACCACAGCCTACATCTATAATCCCTTTAGGTTGTTTATCTATCTCTTGATTAAAAATATCAATTATTATTTCATCAATTTTTTTAAAATAAAATTTATGGGCACCTCCGCTACCCCAAACATTCATTGTTCTATTAACATGAATTTCATGTCCATTTTCATCCCTTTCCCACATGAAATAATTTTCATTAAAAAGTAAATCATCAATTTTTGCAAACGTGTTTAAATAAGAAACAGTTACTCCATATGAAGCCAATCTATTAAAAAAGAAATTTCCTTTATCTGTGTATTCATTTTTCTCATTCAAGAATCCATTTTCAGATAAAATATTATTTATTATTAAATATGTTTTTTTATTACATATCTTTTTGTGCTGTATTTGATTTTCTTTAATAATTTGGAGAAAGCCTAAATTTGATAATAAAGGCCCCAAGAATGCTCCTTCTAAATAATAATATAATTCTTTTTGAATATTCTTTTTTTTATATGACAACTCTTTATGAGTATCTTGTAGTAATTTAATAAAATTTTCATTTTTAGATTTATCGTTAAATATTTTTTCTAAATTAATATAGTATTTATATAAATTTGATATTTTGTAGATCGTATTTTTTAAATTTATAATTTGTAAAATTAAGTTTTTATTTTTTTGATTTCTGTTTTTTATAATTCCAATTGATTTTAGTAAGCGCAATGTGATGTTTCCATAACCTTCATTAATTTGGAAATGTGTTTTTAAATCTGTAATATTATTTTTTTCATGTTTGTATATGTAGTCTAATATCCCTTTATTTAGAAAGGAATTAATAATTGGAATAATAACAATTCCGTCTAGATGTAAAAACAGTTTTTTTCTATATTTTTTATTCATTAATGACATAATAAAATTATTTCAGGTTTGTAATTTACGATTTATTTTAAGAATAAATATTAAATTAAAAAATTTGTAAATTAGAATATCAAAATGTCACTTGTTCCAAAACATATTAGAAATTTAAAGCCGTATGTAGCTGGTAAAACAATTGAATCGGTTGTTGAACAATATAAATTAGAAAAAATTGTTAAATTAGCTTCTAATGAGAATTCAATAGGTCCATCAAGTAGAGTTTTAAACTCTCTTCATAAAGAAATTTTGAATATATATAGATATCCTGATTCATCAGGTTCTAAATTAAGGAAATTATTAGCTGAAAAATTTGGTGTTAAAGTAGATAATGTTGTTTTAGGAAGTGGAAGTGAGGGTATAATGTCTACAATAATGCGAACATTTTTAAGAGATAAAGATGAAATCATTGGTGCTAAAAATTCATTTATTGGGTTTAGAGTCTTAGCTCAAGCTAGTGGGAAAAAAATTAATTGGGTTCCCATGAAAAAATACCATTATGATTTAGGTGCAATGGTGAAAAAAATTAATGCTAATACAAAAATTATTTATTTGGCTAATCCGGATAATCCTACGGGAACATATTTCAGTATTAGTGAATTTGATAATTTTATGAGTAAAATTCCTGATAGAGTATTAGTAATTTTAGATGAGGCATATTTTGAATATGCAGAATTTATTGAAGACTATCCTGATTCAATGCATTATCGATATGATAATGTTATTACGCTTAGAACGTTTTCAAAAGTTTATGGATTAGCTGGTTTACGGGTAGGTTATGGATTTGCTAATGAAAAATTAGTTGAGAGTCTAATGAAAGTTAAATTACCTTTTGAACCATCAATATTAGCACAATTTGCAGCTATAGAGTCTCTCCTTGATTATGAACATTTGAAAAAATCTATTGAACAAAATAAGATAGGATATGAATTTATAAAAAATGAGCTGAACAAATTAAATATTTCATATATTGAATCAGTTGCAAATTTTATAACTTTAGTTTTTGAAAATTCCAAATCAGCTGATAAATGTTTTAATTTTTTATTATCAGAAGGTGTTATTGTGAGACCTTTATCTAATTTTGGTATTACTGAATGCATTCGAGTAACGATTGGACTAGAAGAAGAAAATAGAATATTTATTAATAAAATGAAAAAATATTTAAATAATTAATATGGCATTTTTCACAAAAGAATTTAAAGGTCAAAAATATTTTTCAAATATAGAATTTGATCATATAGAATTTTATTCTGGAAATGCTAAACAGGCTGCATTTTTTTATCAAAAGACATTTGGTTTTGAACTATATGCTTACTGTGGTCCTGAAACAGGAGTTAAATCAAAAGTTTCATATGTTTTAAGAAAAAATAAAGTTTTTTTTGTAATTACAACTCCTATAAAATCCGATCATATTGGTTCTAATTGGCTTTTAAAACATGGAGATGGCGTGTTTAATATTGCATTCAAAGTTGATTCTGTCTCTCAATCATTTAATGATACTGTAAGTAGAGGGGCAGAGGTTTATTCAGATATTAGTAAAACATCTAATAAAGATGGAGTTTATGAAATTGCAGCTATTAGAAGTTATGGAGATTGTATCCATACTTTTGTTAATAGGGATAAATATAATGGATTATGGGCACCTAATTATATTTCTATTAAATCTAATATTTCAACATTAGATACTAAGATTATATTAATTGACCATATTGTTGCTAACGTTGAAAATGATAAGATGGATTATTGGAAAGAATATTATGAAAAAATATTTGGATTTTCTACTTTTGTCAGATTTGATGAAACTGATATTTCTACTAAATATTCATCTTTAAAAAGTGTAGTTGTTAGATCTGAAAATTGGAAAGTTAAATTGCCTATTAATGAACCAGCGGAAGGATTGAAAAAATCTCAAATTGAAGAATATTTAGATTTTAATGAAGGCCCTGGAATACAGCATATTGCATTATTAACTAGTGATATTTTACATACAGTTTCATTATTAAGAGATAATGGAGTTGATTTCTTAGAATTGCCAGATACATATTATGAAATTTTAAAAAGTAAGAATATTAAAATTGATGAAAGTATAGATAAATTGAAAAATTTAGGAATATTGGTAGATAATGATGAAGAGGGATATTTGTTGCAGTTGTTTACAAAACCAGTTCAAGATAGGCCAACATTATTTATCGAATTAATACAAAGAAAGGGATCAAGAGGATTTGGTCAAGGTAATTTCCAATCACTTTTTGAATCAATAGAATTGGAGCAGGAAAGACGTGGAAATTTATAAAATTAAATAGGAGGATATATGCCGTTTTATCAATCAAAAGGAACAATTCCTAAAAAACGTCATACTGTATTTAAAAATCCAGATGGAGGAATATATTATGAAGAACTTGTAAGTAGAGAAGGCTTTTCATATATGTATTCAAATCTTTATCATTTAAGAATGCCAACAAGGGTTAAAGATTTGATTGATTTCAAGAAACAAGATAGATATACTTACATTAAGGAAGATCATAAACCACATCATTTCAAATCAGATAATTCAAATAAACTTTTGTTGTATAATAAAGATGTGGCTATATCAACATTTCATTTAGATAATATATGTGTTAAACAAGATTTAAATAAAAATGTTTTTTATAGAAATGGAGATTGTGATGCACTTATTTATATTCAAAAAGGTGATGGTACACTTAAAACAAATTATGGGAATTTGAATTTCTATGAAGGTGATTATATCGTTATTCCTAGAGGTGTCATTTTTCAATATCATTTAAATTCAGAATATATAAATGGTTTAATTATTGACTCAAAAGCTCCTATTGAAACCCCCTTGAAATACAGGAATAGAATAGGACAATTGCTTGAGCATTCTCCTTTTTGTGAAAGAGATATTAGAGTACCTGAATTAATGGAACCTATAGATGAAAAAGGTGATTTTTTAGTGTCTGTACGATTAAGAGAAGGAAGTAAAACCTTTGTTTATGAAAATCATCCTTTTGATTTGGTCGGTTGGGATGGTTATTATTTCCCCTGGATTTTAAATATTAATGATTTTGAGCCCATTACTGGTAGTATTCATCAACCTCCACCAGTTCATCAAACTTTCCAATCAAAAGGATTTGTTGTCTGTTCGTTTGTGTCTAGGCTATTTGACTATCATCCAGATGCAATTCCAGCACCATATCCGCATTCTAATGTTGATTCTGATGAAGTAATTTTTTATTCTAAAGGTAACTTTATGTCAAGAAAGGGTGTCAGTAAAGGATCTATAACTTATCATCCTATGGGATTGCCACATGGCCCTCAACCTGGGAAATATGAAGAATCAATTGGTAAAAAAAATACAGATGAACTTGCTGTAATGATTGATACATTTGATTCTTTATATATTACAACAGAAGCTGAAAAATGTAGTGATGAAAAATATCCTTTAAGTTGGAATCTTGAATAAATGAAGTATAAAAAAATTAATCCTTCTAATTTAACTATTAAAGAAACGTATCATCTGTTAATTTCAGGAGTTTCTCCTAGACCTATTGCTTTAGTATCATCAATTGATAATAGTGGAATATGTAATTTAGCTCCTTTTTCATTTTTCAACGCATTTGGAGCTAATCCTCCAATTTTAGGTTTTTCACCAGCTCTGAGTGGAAAAACTGGAATGCCTAAGGATACATTATTGAATATAAGAGATACAAAAGAGTTTTCAGTTTCAATTGTAAATAGTAATATTGTTGAACAAGTAAGTTTAGCTTCATGTGAGTATAAAAGAGACATTGATGAATTTGAAAAAGCAGGTTTAACTAAAATTGATTTAGATAAGATTTCTTGTCCAGGCGTTAAAGAATCTTATTTTATTATGGAATGTAGATTAGTTGATATAGTAGAGTTAGGTAATAAACCTGCTAGTGGAAATCTTATTTTAGGAGAAGTTGTCATGTTCCATATTGGTGAGAATGTTATAAATGATAAAAATATTATAGATCCATTTGAATTAGATGCAATTGCTAGAAATGGATATAGTTGGTATACAGAAAATAAAAAGGGACTTTTTAAATTAAAGAAACCAAGAAATATTGGCTTGGGTTTTGATCAGCTTCCAAATTTTATTTTAAAAAGCATTCTTACAGGAAATGAATTGTCAAAATTAGCATCAATTGAAGAAATTCCAACATATCATTGTAATTCTGATTTTGATGATAAAAATTATGATGAATTAATTTCATTAATACGTTTAAATTTAGAAAATAATCAAATCCAGAATGCTTGGAATATAGTCCTGTATTTAGAGAGAAAATATGATTGATAATGCTCTTTGGGAGCCTAATCCTGAATTAATTAAAAAAACTTCAATTAAAAAATTTATAGATAAGATAAATAGTAGATATTCATTAGATATCTCTAATTATAATGATTTATATAATTGGAGTATATCTGATATACAGATTTTTTGGAAGGAATTTTGGGAATATTCAAATATTATTTATTCAAAAAAATATGATAGTATTTTAGATTATAATAATATGCTAGATAATCATTGGTTTAAAGGATCAAAATTAAATTATGCTGAAAATTTGTTATGTAAAAAAGATAATTCTGCAGCTATTCATTTTTTATGTGAAGATAAATATGAAATTATTATTACGTACAAAGAGTTATACTTGAAAGTATCAAAAATTGCTCATTCATTAAAAAAAATGGGGGTTGAAAAAGGAGATAGAGTAGTGGCATTTTTGCCTAATATACCAGAAACTATTATTGCTATGCTTGCTACAACAAGTATTGGAGCAATATGGTCATCTTGCTCTCCTGATTTTGGTTATAAAAGTGCTGTAGATAGATTCGAACAAATAAACCCTAAAATTATATTTTTTTCTGATGGATATTATTATAAAGGAAAAGTTTTTAATCTTGTAAATAAAAATAGTAAGATAGCTGATTCCTTAACAAGTTTAAAAAATAAAATTATGATTAATTATATTTCTAATGAGAAATCTGATTGGGATTTTTTATTAGATAATAAATCTGTAGAAATAGATTTTGAACAAGTAGATTTTAATCATCCATTATATATCATGTATTCATCAGGAACAACAGGGAAACCAAAGAGTATAGTTCACTCTGTAGGGGGAACATTGTTGCAACACTTAAAAGAACATATGTTGCATGTTGATTTAAAAGAAAATCAAAAATTCTTTTATTTTACTACGTGTGGTTGGATGATGTGGAATTGGTTGGTAACTGGATTAGCATCTGGAGCAACTCTTGTTTTGTATGATGGACATCCGTTTTTTCCTCACAATAATTCATTATTAAAAAAAATGAATAATCTAGATGTAGATATATTTGGAACAAGTGCTAAGTATATTTCTATGTTAAAAAAAACAAAGGTACAACCTAATGAATTTTATTTTAATAATTTAAAAACTATTTTATCTACTGGATCACCTCTTAGTGATGAAGATTTTGAATATGTTTATAAACAATGGAAAAGCGATGTCCAATTATCATCTATTTCAGGAGGGACAGATATAATTTCTTGCTTTGCTTTGGGTAGCCCCATTTTACCTGTATATAAGGGAGAATTACAATGTATAGGTCTTGGTATGAGTGTTAAAAGTTTTAATGATAAAAATAAACATGAATTAAATATTAAGGGAGAGTTAGTTTGCGATCAGCCATTTCCATCAATGCCAATTGGTTTTTGGAATGATTTAAATAAAGAAAAATATAAAAAAGCATATTTTGATTATATCCCAAATGTTTGGAGACATGGAGATTTTCTTGAAATAAATGATAGAGGGGGTGTAATCATTTATGGAAGGTCAGATGCCACTTTGAATCCTGGAGGAATTAGAATAGGTACTGCAGAAATTTATGAAGTTTTAGACAAAATTAATGCAATAGATGATTGTTTAGCAGTTGGAAAAGTAACAGATAATGATGAAGAAATAATTTTGTTTGTGAAATTAAAAGAAAAAAAATCTTTATCTGATGAATTGAAGTCTGAAATTATTCTTTGTTTAAAAAATAATTGTTCTCCTAGGCATATCCCTCATTATATATTACAAATTAGTGATATCCCCTATACCATAAATGGGAAGAAAGTAGAAATAGCTATTAAAAATATTGTTAATGGTAGTAGAGTTGAGAATGAAGATTCAATATCTAATTCTGAATGTTTAAAAGAATATATCAAAAAAATGCAAAATATATAATGTTTAATAAAATTAAGAAACTATCAAAGCCTCGTATTACATTTTTAGTAATTGTTACCACTTATCTTGGATATTATCTAGGACTTAGATCTGAAGGGCTTTATATGATTGAATATAATTCAATCATATCCTTTATCCATTTAGTTGTAGGAGTCTTTTTTACTTCTTCAGGTTCAGCTGTTTTAAATCAATATATCGAAAAAGATTTAGATTCTAAAATGGAACGTACTAAAAATAGGCCCTTGCCTAGTAATGAAGTTAGTCCAATTTTCGCATTATTTTTAGGAGTTACCTATTGTTTTTTTGGTCTTATTTATTTGTCATATTTTATTAATTATTTAACTGCTTTTATAGCGTTTATTACAATTATTTCTTATCTGTTTGTATATACTCCATTAAAAACTAGGACAAGCTTAAATACCATTATTGGTTCTTTCCCTGGAGCTCTACCTCCTGTTGGTGGATGGGCTGCAGCGACAAAAGAAGTGAATAGTCCTGAACCTGTTATATTGTTTTTAATATTATTTTGTTGGCAGATACCACATTTTTTATCCTTAGCCATTATATATAAATATGATTATGCAAAGGCGGGGTATAAAATGTTGCCTTCAATTTCAAAAAATTTAGATTCAACTATGTTCCAAATTGTTTTTTTTACAATGGCTTTGATTGTGTCATCTATTTGCATTTATTTACTTAAATTAACTTCTATTGTTTATGTTATTGGTGCAGTTATATTGGGAATGGTTTTTTTATTTTATTCCTCTAGTATACTTTTTGAAGAATCGAGCCAAAAAATTAGAAAATTATTTTTATTTTCTATAATTTATTTTCCATTATTAATGTTATTGATATTATTGGACACTATATTTTTATGATTGATAAAAATAGATATATTATATATTGGTTAGATATTTGCTGTTTTTTTATTGTTTTGATGATAGTTATTGGTGGAATAACTCGATTAACTCAATCAGGACTTTCTATGGTGGAATGGAAACCTATTACAGGTATTTTCCCCCCATTAAATGAAGATCAGTGGCAAGAATCATTTGAAAAATACAAACAATTTCCTGAGTATAAAAAAATTACTCAATTTGAATCAATGGATATTTCTCAATATAAATCAATATATTTTTGGGAATACATTCATAGGATACTTGGCCGTATAATAGGATTACTTTTAATTTGTCCTTTTATATTTTTTTATTTGAAAAATTACATGAATAATAAATTAATTATACGATCTGTTATGTTTATTTTTCTTGTAATATTTCAAGGAATCCTTGGTTGGTATATGGTTAAAAGTGGCTTAGTTAATAATCCACATGTTAGTCACTTTAGATTATCTGCGCATTTATTGTTAGCCTTTTTTTTGTTAGCCTATATTTTTTGGACACGTATATCTATTAATTCTAGACCTAGAGATAATGTTAATTATAATCATCTTAGACATATTAATATATTGTTAGTTTTGTTCGTCATTCAAGTTGTTTTTGGAGCATTTATTGCTGGGACGAAAGCAGGAAAATTATGGAATACATTTCCTTTAATTGAGGGATATTTATTTCATCCGCAATTACTATCTTTAGAACCTTTATATATGAATTTTTTGAATAATATGATGATGTTCCAATTTGTCCATAGGCTTCTTGGAATTGTTATTGTTGTATATGGAGTATATTTTTTTGTATTAACTAGTAATGAGATATATTCAAAATATACACGTTTTTTGTTTATGGTTATTTTAATTCAATTTTATTTGGGAATTATGACGTTACTTTCTCGAGTTGAAATTCAATTTGCTATTTTACATCAGTTTATTGCGATTGCTTTTTTATTTATATTGGTTAAGATTAAATATTTAATTAGTTATGTTGATGTTGTTGACTGAAAACATGAAATTTACAGCATCAATAACATCTTGATCTGTACAAGAAATACAACCTCCTTTTTTTGGCATTATTCCTGTTTTAGTATTGAATCCATTTAATACATTGTTGTAAATTGTTTTTATATCTTTTGTTTTGTAAATTTTTTCCCAAGATTTTTTGTCACTTATAGTTATACTCCCACCGGTACCATATAAATGACATGTTGCGCAAGATCCATTAAATATCTTTTTCCCATTTATCAAATGATTTTTTTTTACAGTTGTTTTTTCTGGAGAATCTTTAAAAATAATAATTTCTTTATTAGTTTCTTTTTTACAGCTGATTAATATTAAAAAAGAAAATAAAATTATTTTTTTCATTTAAGGCCAAGTTCTTTTAATCTCTCAAATAGATAAGAGTCAGCTGTGTATTTTTTTGATAATACAACATCTGGTCTTGGATGTAAGAAAAGGGGAATTGAAAATCTAGATGTGTTATTTGTTGTATTAATAACTTGGTGTACAGTTGAAGGATAATACCCATCTGAACATTCTTGTAACATATCACCAATATTAATAACCATTTGTCCCTTTTTTGATTTGACATCAATCCAGTTTCCTTCTTTATCTTTAACCTGTAATCCTGGTTGTGAACCTGAAACTAATACTGTAATAAGATTAATATCTGTGTGAGCAGCAGCTCTTACACTATTATAATTTATATTTTGACTTAAAGGTGGATAATGGATAACTCTCATTAAGTTTTGATCACTGCTATCTGACATTTTGTGTAATGGTTCTGAAAATTTTATTCTTATTTCTTCAGGACAATATTTATCAATATGTTTTAATAATTGTTTTCCGAGCTTTATAAGTTCTTCATATAGAATTAGAGTATCATTGTTTATAAACTTAGGATATCTTCCCCATAATGGATATATATGAAAAAATTCTTTTAGATCTTTTTCATCTTTTCCTTTTGCAGATTCAGATTTAAAGGGGAAATATCCATCTTGTTTTTCATAATCAAATAAATAATCATTTTTCCTATTGTCATTAAAAAAAAATTTCCAGTCATTGTAAACTTTATCTATTAAATCTTGACTAATAGGGTGATTGTCTACAATAGCAAAGCCAGTTTCATGTAGTGATGATGTGAAATCTTTTTCAAATTCGGTTGATAGGTAATTTAATTTTAATATGTCCATTTTTATTTTATTTATTAAATAGAAACATAATAATTTAAGATTAATTATTTTATTAAAATAATCCTAATAGTAATTTAAATTTAGATGTTAAATAAAAACATTATTAATGATTAATAAAACTATTGCTATAATTATTTGTACAGGTCTGACACTGATTTATTTTTTTGTAGTCTTTACATATTATTAATGAAACATAAAGATACAAAACATCCTAAACTATATTTGAAAATTTTAAATTATTCAATTAATGATATAAAAGTTCAGTATGTGGATAATGAATTTTCATTGGACGGGAAAAGAAAAATTAAAGAACAAACAATTAACAATGATTTTTCAATAGATGAATCAAAAATTCTTAATAAATTAAATCAGTTGGAATTAAATAAATTAAATAAATATATAAAAGTCCAAAATAAGATTTTAGAATATCATAAAAGAAAACAAAATTTTGATTCATATTCAGTTGTTAAAGATAGTGTGAAATTAATGTTACAATTTAAAAAGGAATATAATTTTTAATGAATTTTGATTGGTTGACGCTTCAATGGTTAATGTCTAATCTGGAATGGATTATATTTTTTCTTGTTATTAGTACATTGATTTTATTTTTTTTCCCCGTAATTTTAGGATATGATTTATATAAGAAAGATAAAAAAAGGAATAGATGAAAACTAATTTAGTTCTTATATCGTTCCTCTTAATATTGTTTGCTTTTTTTTTAATTAAAGAGATTTTTTATCTAAAAAAACAAGTTAGAAGACTAGATAATAAAATTAAACGTTTGTTGAAATGACAAATAATCATACAGATATAGAAGAAAAAAATAAATTAGATGAAATGAGTAATTCAAGTAGAGTTTATGCTTTATTTTATTCGTTTTTTCTTATTCCTTTTATGTTAGCAGTTTTTGGAGCTCTTTTTTATTTTATGTTTTTATTTTTAACGCATGAGAAAAAAACTCCTATTGATTTATTGAATAATATACAGTCGGGGTCTTCTACAAAACGTTGGCAAGCTGCATTTGAATTATCTAATATGTTAGATGAAGAAAAAATTCTTAATAAAGAATTATTTAATACTAAAATAAAATCATTATTTGAAAAGTCAAAACATGATGATCCTAAAGTAAGAGCATATTTAGCATTGGCTATGGGTAGAACAGGTAATAAAGATTTTGGTGATATTTTAATCAGTGCATTGGATGATGCAAATTCTGATGTAAGATTAGCAGCTATAAAATCTTTAGGTATGTTGAATTATAATGATAGTTGTGAAAATTTAGTAAATATAATTATTTCTTCTATTAATATATCAGAGATTTTAGAAGCAACAATCTCATTGGGTTTGATTGGCAATCCCAAATATAAAAATATATTAGTAGATAATTTGAATCATGAAGAACCAAATATTAGATGGGATTCTGCTATTGCTTTAGCTAAAATGAATGATTCTGCTGGTAGTAAAATAATTGAATCTCTTTTAAGTAGAGAATATTATAAAAAATTTCCATCTAAATCAGATGGTTCTGGGCTAGATCAATATGAGGTAGAAAACTGTATTTTAACTGCTGTTTCTGTTTCTTCAATCTTAATTAATTCTGATTTTAAAGATGAATTATTATATTTATCTTCAAATGATGATAGTCCTGCTGTAAGAAATTTAGCATTAAAAACTTTTAATCAATATTATAAATAATTAAATTTAATGATTGGTAAATAACTATAATTTAAATTTTCATGAATCTTAATCAAGAAGAAAAGAACAAGTTAATTGCAGCCAAAAATGAGAAAGAGTGGTATTCCATTTGCGACGAAATTAAAGCAAGAAGAAATGGGATATATCCTAACTATTTGGCTCGAGAAATATTAGCTATTTATGAAAATAAATTCCCAGTAGATAAATATCCTGAAATAGAAGCTTTAAGAGAAAAGATGATGAATAGAAAAGCTTTTCTTACATGGCTTAGTGTAGGCTGGCTTGCATTTGCAGCAGCTACAGGTGGTTTTTTTACTGCAATGATTAGATTTTTATTTCCTAATGTTCTATTTGAACCTCCTCAAAGTTTTAAAATAGGTTTTCCTGATGATTTTGAATCAGGTAAAGTTGATCTTAGATTTAAAAAAGAATATAATGTTTGGATTGTTAGAGATGATGAGAAAATCATTGCTTTATCTACTGTATGTACTCATTTAGGCTGCACTCCAAATTGGCTTGAAACAGATAAGAAATTTAAATGTCCATGTCATGGAAGTGGTTTTAGAAGTTCTGGGATTAATTTTGAAGGTCCCGCTCCAAGACCATTAGAAAGATATCGTATATATCTAGCAGGAGATGGTCAAATTATTGTAGATAAAAATAAAAAATTTCAATATGAAAAAGGTGAGTGGAATAGAACAGAATCTTATTTAAAGGTATAATTATGGCAAAAGAAGAAAAAAAAGAATCTTTATTAGAAAAATTAGGTAATTCTCCTGTATGGAAATCCATATTTCGTTCAGGGGTTCCAAGAACTAGAAGACAAAGAATGTATGCTGTTTTAGGAAATGTTTTTTTGCATTTGCATCCAGCAAGATTACCAAAACATGCTGTTAAAGTTGGTTATACTTGGTGTATGGGAGGTTTGTCTTTCTTTTTATTTGTCGTCTTAACAATTACAGGGATATTGTTAATGTTTTATTATAGGCCTACTGTAGAATATGCTTTTACTGATATTATTGATTTGGGAGAGCAAGTTCCATTAGGTATTATGAGAGAAATTCATCGTTGGGGAGCTCATTGTATGGTTCTTACAGTGTGGTTGCATATGCTTAGAGTCTTTATGACTGGATCATATAAACCTCCTAGAGAATTTAATTGGGCAGTTGGTGTTATTTTAATGACTTTAACTTTACTCTTAAGTTTTACAGGCTATTTGTTGCCATGGGATCAGCTTGCGATATGGGCTGTTACTGTTGGTTCTAATATGGCAAGAGCAACTCCATTTTTAGGCCATGAAGGGCCAGGGGCAGCTTTATTATCTATAGGAGATGTTAATTTAATTCATTCTGCATCAGATGTTAGATTTGCACTTTTAGGTGGTCGTTTTGTTGGTGAAGCTACATTGTTAAGATTTTATGTTTTGCATTGTATTGCAATTCCATTTATAGCTATGATATTTATGGCTGTACATTTTTGGAGAATTAGAAAAGATGGAGGCATTTCAGGTCCGATGTAAATAAATCTATGATTGAAGAAATAAAACATATTATTGATTATATATCAGATCCAACTATATCGTTTACGATATTAACAGTGTTTTTCCCTCTGTTTTTCCCACCTAATGATTGGTTTGATAGATTGAATAGAAAATTAGGAATTTATAATATATGGACAAATAAGGGAGGCTTGTTTTTATTTATATTGGTTACAGCTTTCTTTTATTTAGGTTTTAATGATAAGAATTTTAGTGTCATTTTATTAAAACCAGATAATTTTCCAATTATATTAATGATTTATACAATGTTCTTTTTTACTTGGTATGCAATGAAAAAAGCATATATTAATGATTCTAGATTGGAAGATGGTAAAAAGCCATTAGAATATAATGACCCTGAAGATAAAGTTTTAGTTTGGCCTGATTTAGTATATATTGAATTAATTGCATTAATCTTATTTATGGTATTTTTAATGGTATGGTCAATTTTAGTTGCAGCTCCTCTTGAAGAGCCGGCTAATCCATCAGTTACTCCAAATCCATCTAAAGCCCCTTGGTATTTCTTAGGTTTGCAAGAAATGTTAGTTTATTTTGATCCATGGCTTGCTGGAGTTTTATTCCCCACATTTATTATTATTGGTATGTGTGCTATTCCATATATGGATATTAATAAAAAAGGAGATGGATATTATTCATTTAAAGAACGTAGGGTGGGTTATTTTATTTTCATGTATGGTTGGCTTGTTTTATGGGTTTACTTAATCATAATAGGAACGTTTTTTAGAGGACCTAATTGGAATTTCTTTGGGCCTTTTGAATTTTGGGATCCTCATAAAGTTGTACCAATGAATAATGTTAATTTATCGGAATATTTTTGGGTTATTTGGTTAAAACAGCCCCTTCCATCTAATATATTATTGCGTGAATCTGTTGGATTCATTGTTACTATAATTTATATAATGGTTCTTCCAGTGCTATTAGCGAAAACTTTTTTGAAAAAAATGTTTGAAGGATATGGTCCAATAAAATATACTTTTATAATGATTTTTGGATTAACAATGTTATCTCTTCCTATAAAAATGTATCTTAGATGGATAGTTAATTTAAAATATATAGTCGCAATTCCTGAATGGTTTTTTAATATATAATTATGGAATATAAAAACGATGAAAGATATTGGAATATTAATCTATTAAATAAATGGTTTGCTATATCTAGCATTTTATTTTTATTGTCATTTGTTTGGATGTTTTATCATGATAATGATGATGAATTTAAAACTTATCAAAAAGAGTTCAGAAAATTACAAGTTCAAGTATCTGAAGAAAAATTACGTGAAGCTCTCAAATCAACAGATGAAAAAAGTTCTTATTATCAAAATAAATATAAAGATGAATTAGATAAATATAATTCTAATCAAACTTACCTTGATTCTTTAAATACAATACTTGAAAAATTAAAGGGAGATTTTTATAAAGCAAATATGGACTTTTTATTTTATAAAGCAGAAGTTGATGGTTTTAAATATCTTTATGAAGATGAAATCGTACATTCTCATCATCATGACAATCAAGAAAAACATGAGTATGAACATAAAGAAAATTATGAAAATTCTTTAATTGTTTTAAGTGATTTGAAATTGAAAAAGGAAAGTTATGAAATTGAAATTTCTAAAATAGAAAATTTAATAAAAGAAGAGGGTGCTGATTTAAAAATTGCTAAAGCTGAATTGGATAAATATTTAAAAGAGGTCAATCTTTTAACTATGAAATTAGAAAAAATAGATAGAGAAAAAATGTCTATTTTTAATCAAATTGGTGATTTTGTTAGAGATTTACCAATTCTAGATTTTATGCAACCTTATTATAAAGTTAATCAGGTTGTTCTTAATGATATAAAATATGATGTAAATTTTGCTTCTGTCCCAAGTGTGGATAGATGTACTAGTTGTCATTTGGGTATAGCAGATCCAGATTTTATTAATGCCCCTCAGCCTTATACAGCTCATCCAGATTTAGAATTATTTGTATCAAGTACATCTCCTCATCCATTTGAAGAATATGGATGTACTAGTTGTCATTCAGGTAGAGGAAGAGGTACTGATTTTATTTCATCTGTTCATATTCCAAATTCTAAAGAGCAAGAAGCTGAGTGGATTGAAAAATATGATTGGTATAAATTGCCTCTTTGGCTTCAGCCAATGTTGCCTGTTAAATATACACAAGCAAGTTGTTTTAAGTGCCATCAATCACAGCCGTTTGTTGAAGGAGGAGAAAAACTTGCTTTGGGACTTACTTTAATTGATAAGTCTGGATGTAATAATTGTCATTATATTGAGACTTATGATACTGAAAGAAAAGGTGGTCCGCCATTAACTCATGTTAATGAAAAATTAAATAAAGATTGGGTTCGTAAATGGATTAAAGACCCTCAAAGTTTTAGATATAATACTTGGATGCCTCATTTCTTTGGACAAGAAAATAATGACTCTGAAGATATGGTTAAAAGAAATAACACAGAAATATATGCAATGACTGAATATCTGTTTCCAGAAAATGAATTAAATGATAATAATGCAAATGAATATATAGGAAATGTAGATAATGGCGAAAAATTATTTAAATCAGTAGGTTGTATGGGTTGCCATGTTATAGAAGAAGAAAGTGTAGCTCTTGGAAATGTTGATGTTCCTTATGAAATGCATACTTCAAATTATGGTTATGAACCTGATACTAATGGTGTAGATTATGAAAAATCTACAAGATATAGTATCCTTAAATATAATGGTCCTAATTTAATTGGTTTAGGTTCTAAAACTGATGCTGAGTGGATTTATAATTGGATTAAAAATCCTGAAAAATATTGGCCAGATACTAAGATGCCTAATTTAAGGCTATCTGACTCTGAAGCAAAAGATATTACAGCATATTTGCTGTCATTTAAAAATGAAGATTTTGAAAATATTAATTTTCCAGATTTAGATAAAGAAGAACTTTCAAATATAACAGAACGATGGCTATCTAAATCTTTTCCTGATGCAGATGTCGAAAATAAAATGAATTCAATGTCCAATGAAGATATGATAGATTATGTCGCTCAAAAAAGTATTAACTATTATGGATGTTATACTTGTCATGATATTAAAGGGTTTGAACAAGGTAAGCCAATAGGAACAGAATTAACTTATGAAGGTTCTAAAAATGTTCATAAATTAGATTTTGCTCACATTCATTTTATAGATCATTCTAATTATGCTTGGTTTGAGCAAAAACTTGCTAATCCAAGAATTTTTGATAGAGATAAAATTGTTGCAGTAGAAGATAAAAGTAGGATGCCTAATTTTTATTTTAAGCCAGAAGAAATTGAAGCTTTAACTACTGCAATACTTGGGTTTTCTAATGATAAAGTAAGTGAGAATAAAATAACATATAATTTAGTTGATGATAAAGCAATTTTTGAGGGATATGAATTAATACATAAGTATAATTGTCAGGGTTGTCATGTTATTGATGATTTTGGAGGACAAATTGTAGATTTTATTGGAGCACTTGAATATTCTCCACCTAATTTAAATACTCAAGGAGAAAAAGTTCAGCCAGATTGGATGTTTAAATTCTTTAAAAATCCAAGTATAATAAGACCTAATTTGCAAGTTAGAATGCCATCTTTTGATTTCACAGATAATCAATGGAATTCTATTATTGCAGCATTTCAACATATGGATAATAGGAATATTTCATTTGAATCAGACTATATTGTTAATATGAAATCTCAAAAATTTAGAGCGGGAGAAAAGTTGCATGAATTTGGAGCATGTAATAATTGCCATTTTTATGGTTCTGAATTTCCAAAACAAGGAGCACAAACATGGGCTCCAAATTTAGCATTAACAAAAGAAAGATTACGTCCTGATTGGGTTGTGAAATGGTTAGATAATCCTGCTTTAATTATGCCTGGTACAAAAATGCCAGCTCCATATATACCAGATAGCTTGGCCTTATCTTTAGATAATGCTTTAGATACTTGGGGTAAAGATGTTATTGGCCTAGATGGAGACAGACAAGAGATGTTAGAAGCATTAAGAGACTATATCTATACCATAGAAGGTCCAATTGATATTAGTAAGCTTATTAAAGATTATTTTGATAAGAATGGGTATGAGTTTGATTCTGAAGAAGAAGATGATGATTTTGAAGATGAAGAGTGGTAATTAAAATAATTTAGTTAATTTTTCTATATCTTCTTTTATAGTTCCAGGTAAAACATCATTTCCATCATAAATTTTTAAAATAATATTATTTTCATCTATAATGATAGTTCTCATTGTATGACCAATGTTATTTTCTTCTATTCCCCAAAATCTTAACCCACTTTGTTTTGTTATTTGCATTAGGTCGTTTAGATGATTTGTACTTGAAAGAAATATAATATTATTATATTCTTTTTCAATATTGCCATAATATTTATTAAGTACTTTTGGAGTATCATGAATATAATCAAAACTAATTAATATAAATTCTATATTTTTCTGTTCTTTAAAACTCTTTGCTAAAAATTGATTATGTGATACAATAGCTGGACACATATCTGGCATAGGGCATCTAGAAAAAATATATGAAATAATAGTTAAATTTTTGTTTGGTGAAGAAATTGTATAGGATTTGTTATTTATTTTTGAAAATGATACCGTATTTAATGTATCTCCTACAGATAATTCTTTATATTCATCATTTGAATCATTTAAAAAATCAAATTCATCTTCTATAATTTCTTCTTTTTTATTGATTGTTTTAAAATTTAGAGCATAGTGAGAATTTTTTGTAATAACTAAGTCAAAATTAACATAATCATTTATATTGAAGGTTTGCATATTGATAGATTTATGAATATTAAAAAACATAACCATTGGTTCCATAAAATTTTCTATTTTTTCATGGTCAATTAATAGTTTGTAATCTTTTTCATGAATTTCAATTATTCTCCCATTAACATTGTACGTAGTGTTTTTTTCACAAGAAAACAACATTAAAAAGAGAAAACAAAGATATGTAACTTTGTACATTTAGAAAATTATTTTTTCTTTTTTATGGGCTTTTGGAAGGTATAGTCTTGAATAGTATCCTTGTCTTCTTCTATAGTAACTGTTGCTGTATTTGAAACTGTGACATATTTCTTTTTTGGTAGATTAGATAATTTTTCTTGCCAAAAATTAATAACATATTCTCCAGGAGGGACATTTTCGATTGAATAGTTTCCATTTTCATCAGTTATAGCAAAATAAGGATGATCTGCAACTAAGACCCAAGCTTTCATCCAAGGATGAACATCGCATTTAATGTAAAAAGGATCTTCAGGAGATGTGAATGTTTTTTCAATATCTGGTACACCTGCTGGTTGAGCAGAATTAAAACTTTCATTAATTTTAGATTTTGAATTTACATTATGTAGAGTTTTATCACTATTTTTAATAAGTACCTTTTGACCTGTTGTAAATGCGTTTACATGTGGAGTATACATACAACCTATTTGATCAATCACTCCAGGAGAAGAATCTAATTTTCCATCGTATTT
>CETH01184585.1_pt1 | contig 28004 bp, 22 predicted proteins | sample 361461 | NCBI WGS metagenome assembly CETH01 (sample SAMEA2622695, study PRJEB7988) | marine metagenome | isolation source: saline water (ENVO:00002010), including
GCACGTACTGCCCAGAGTGCATCCCGTCGCCTTAATTTCATCGATCCATATGCATCGGCTCGCGCCAAGCGTTTTAAAGAGATGTTGGTAAGTCGGGTCCGGTGCTTGATGTCAGCAAGATCTTGGTAGGGTCTGTCGCGTGCGTTGATAATAGACATGGCGGCGTTTTTTGGAAAACCCTTGATTTGACGAAAACCAAGCCGCAAGGCGTAGTACCCGGTACCATTATTTTCCAATGTATTTTGCCAGTTACTGAAATTGACGTCTGCGGGACGAACTTCTACGCCATGCTCAAGGGCATCGCGCACCAGTTGTGCTGGCGCGTAAAAGCCCATCGGCTGACTGTTTAGGATCGCTGCCGCAAAAACGTCAGGATAGTGCTTCTTTAGCCATGAAGAGACGTAGACAAGAAGGGCGAAACTGGCGGCATGACTTTCCGGGAAACCGTAATTGCCAAACCCTTTGATCTGGTTGAAACAGCGTTCAGCAAAATCTGCATCGTAGCCATTTGCGACCATCCCATTGATCAGTTTTTTCTCAAAATTATGGATTGTTCCGGTGTGCCGGAAAGTGGCCATAGCACGGCGTAGCTGGTCCGCTTCGGACGGTGTAAAGCCCCCAGCGATGATGGCTATTTTCATCGCCTGCTCCTGAAAGAGCGGAACGCCGCATGTCTTGCCCAGAACCTCACGTAGTTCCTCAGAGGGGTATTCGACTTTTTCCTCACCGTTCCTGCGGCGTAGATAAGGGTGGACCATATCACCCTGAATCGGTCCGGGACGGACAATAGCGATCTCGATAACAAGATCATAGAAATTACGAGGTTTTAGGCGCGGCAACATAGTCATCTGCGCCCGGCTTTCGATTTGGAAAACCCCAACTGAATCCGCTTGACATAGCATATCGTATACCGCGGGATCTTCAGCCGGCACGGTAGCGAGATCAACCTTCATGTTGTAATGCTTCTCCAATAGATCGAAGCTTTTTCGAATACAGCTCAGCATACCGAGACCGAGGATGTCGATCTTTAGAATGCCAAGTGTATCGAGGTCATCCTTATCCCATTCTATAGTAGTTCGGTTGTCCATTGCGGCGTTTGTAATGGGTACCAGGTCAGATAAGGCGCCACGCGTAATGACGAAACCGCCTACATGCTGCGATAGGTGGCGGGGAAAGCCTGTCAGTTCACGGGCCAGGCGTATGGTTAAAGATAGCCGTTTGTCATCTGGGTTGAAGCCCGCTTCACGGATATGTTTTCTTTCGACGCTTTCGGTGCGCCAACCCCAGACGGTGGAGACAAGTGTGGAAATAGTGTCTTCGGAGAGGCCCATGACCTTGCCGATTTCGCGTATGGCCATTCGGGTGCGATAGTGAATTACCGTCGCTGCTAGCCCGGCGTGTTCGCGTCCGTATTTTTCATATATGTATTGAATAACCTCTTCACGACGTTCGTGTTCGAAATCAACGTCGATGTCCGGCGGTTCATTCCGTTCGGTTGATATGAAACGTTCGAACAGCAAATCGATTCGTGTTGGATCGATAGCCGTGATCCCCAGATAGTAACAGACGGCAGAATTCGCTGCCGATCCGCGACCCTGGCATAGAATGCCCTGTGATCGAGCAAAGCGGACAATATCATAGACAGTCAAGAAATAGGGCGCGTAGTTCAAATCGCTGATCAATTTCAGCTCATGCTCTATTAGTCTATACACCTTGTCTGGTATACCGTCCGGGTAAAAGCCGTTGGCACCGTCCCAAGAAAGCCGTGCTAGTTCCTCCTGCGGGGTGGTACCGGGTGGGGCCTCGACATCCGGGTATTCGTAACTCAACTCGTCGAGCGAAAACTGGCACCGTTCGGCTATTTCTATAGTCCGTGTAATCGCTTCCGGATAACAGCGAAACAGGCGTGCCATTTCTTCCGGTGATTTAATATGTCGTTCAGCGTTGGCATCAAGACGAAAGCCGGCCTGGTCAATGGTACAGTGTTCGCGGATACAGGTTATCGCATCCATCAGTGGTTTGCGGTCGGGGATATGCATGCGCACATTATTTGTAGCGACCAATGGTACATTGGTTTTAGTCGATATTTTTTCCAGTTCCCATAACCTTGCGGCATCATTGCCGTTGTATTTGCAGTGCGCGGCAAGCCAGACATCGCGACCTAAAGCCTTACGTAGATGGCGTAAATGGAATGTATATCTTTCATCGATGTTATCCGGAGGCAGGGAGATGAAAATCTGTCCGGAGGAGTGGTCAAAGACGTCTTCTAGATAAATTTCACACTTACCCTTTGGTGCACGGCGCCGACCAAGGGTGATCAGTTGTGATAGACGGGCGTACCCATTCCGGTCGGTAGAAAAGCAGAGTAGCGACGGTGCGTCCTGCAAATCCAGTCGGACGCCGATGACCAGCTGAATATCTGCTTCTTTTGCTGCCCGATGGGCGCGAACTACACCGGCAAGCGTATTACGGTCGGCGACGGCAATTGCTGATAGTCCCAGCTTGGCAGATGTCTTCACGATTTCTTCCACATGCGAAGCGCTGTGCAGGAAGGAGAAATTAGTGGTGACTTCTAGTTCAGCGTATTGGAACATATCGTGACTACCTTCCCCTCAGACAAAGGGCATGTAGACAACGCGGCCGAAACTGGTTTTGAACGTTGCAGCATAGTCGTCTACCTTGCTTCACCCAAATACGCCGTGGACATACCACTGGGGCTGGGTGCCAGGACTATAGATTCCGTCTCGGTAAACCCAGAAACGCCTACCTCGGAGGTCTTCGACGCGGTAATAGTCGCGTATGTTATTCTGCACTGAACCTTCGGATGCGGTCTCACTTCCCTGTTTTTCTAGCTCTGTTTCTAAAGATCCTAATCCGTCGTTCCACCACTCGGAGGTGATGCGCTCGGGACCGTCGGCATGTTCAATGCGAAATACCTGTTTGCGCCATCGAAACATGACGGGCGGGTCGTCTGGTATTGGCGCTACCACCTCCACTTCCTCCGGTTGGGGGAGAAGTCGAAGAGGGCGAGGACGGCGAATCGACTGATTTCTATGGGAGGAATGGGGTCGCCAGCAGGTGTCCGCCACCGGGCGTATGTGCGTGATAGCAGGTTTTACCGAGATCGCGCGTTCGGGGATATGACTTTCCTGTAGGGTTAGTTGTACGACGTTTTCGCTACCGAGCCGGTTGCTGAGATGGTCGGCCAGTTCGGCTATGCCGGTTTCACTTCTTTCTCTGGGGCTGTCGAGAGTAGTTTGTACCGACGACAGTTTCTCACTTGAGGTGGCGGCCAACGTAATGGCGTCTATACCGAAAGTTGCGTCAATCCTATCGAGCTTAGTAGTTAATAGCCGGGTAAAATGATCTGCGTTACGGCTAGCTTTGCTAGTACCTGCTTGGAGTCGTTCAACTTTGCCGTCCGGGTAATAAAAAGATAACGTTAAATGACGGGCACCGAGGCCGTCGTCTTCAAGCATGACGGCAAGATCTTGAGTAAGACGGTGTATAGCGTTTGTAATATCTTCCAGACGGCCGATTGGCTCCACAAAATTAATCCGTGTATGACAAGGACTTGTCGTTACAGTAGGCGATATCGGTTCGGGCCGATCGCCGAACGCCTGATCCAGTCGATCGGTGACGGTACTACCAAAACGGTCGGCGAGGACGCTGCGCGGTATAGGCATAAGGTCGCCAATGTGGCTCAATCCGACGGCTTGGAGATCAGAAATTACCTCGGGGGCAAGTCGCAATCCGGCAATAGGAATAGATGCCAGAATGTCTTGTGCCCGTCCCTTGCGAACAATGGTCCAGCGCCGGTGCTTGTGGTGCTTGTAACGTGCAGCTGCCCAGGCCGACCCCGGTGTATCGGCAATAGCGGCATGGGTTTTGAACCCTATATTGCTGAGGCAATTGACGATATCACGCATCATCGCGTCTTCGCTATCGAATAGGTGAGTACAACCAGTAACATCCAGCCAGATTGATCCTCCACCGGCGAATTGAATACCAGATCCTTCTTCGTCCGTCGCCGTCCAAGGCGTATAACGGCAGCACCAGTTGGCAAGATAGGAAAGTGTCTTGGTTTCAGCCGGCAAATCAGTCTCGCTCGTTTTCAGACTAGGCAAAATTGCACGGGCGTCGGCAAGCGTCATGCCGGCGCGGATGCCTTCCTGTTCGGCGGTATCGTTGATGGCATACAAGACCAGTCGCCCACTGTCTCCCCGGACTAGTCCGAGTGGGCTATCCAGCCAGTCCTGTCGTAGCCTGCACAGGCGGTCGGTTGCGAATTTTGGAAACCATAGAGAGATCACCCGTTTCATCATTCCACTCCATCATCCAGTTAGCAGATGTACCGCCGCGGCAGCGGAATAGTTCAGCCCGCCACCGCGTAGCTCCCAGGCCCGACGAGGGCAGGCTTGTGTATAGAAAATCGTTATTGTTATTGACTTGATGACGGTTCTTTTCATGGGTAACGGCATCAAGCCTCCAGCGAGTTGTCGCCGCGCTGGGTGACGGGTTATCGGTTTTTGAACGAAGTGAGAAAGCTGTGACGCCACTTTCCTCGGCGGCAATCTGTAGACGGCGGCTAGCGGTAAGCGAGATTTTACCCAGTTCACCGATAACAGCGGCAACCTGACCGCAACGTAGGCCCTCTTCCATTGCCCAAAGGGCGTCATTGTCTCGTCGTGCGCGGACAAGGATTAGACGTGTCGGATCGATACCGAACTGTAGCAACGCGGGGCCATAGATGGCACCGGAATCTAGCATCCAAGGACATTCACACCATAAGATAGAGGCGTTTTCCATATTTTTTGCTAGCCGTCCCGCTAACAGGGCGCAAAAAGCAGTCGCGATGCCGGCATCGGCGGCGAAAACCTCGTGCAGTGCGCCGCATAGCATTCCACCACCTGGAAGATGGCCATCGATTTCGTCGATGCCGAATGGTATGACTTGGTGATTTGCCGCTGCTAGGGTATCGCCAAAGCTTTCAAGCCGTTTAACGTGAGCTCTTAGTTTTCGAAGGCCCGCTGGGGTCCGCTCTTTTGCCCGTTCCTGAGGGGGAAGGGGACGGTTCCTGACACTTCCAGAGGGCCTAGGCATGGTCTCGTCCTGTTGTTAGATATGAATAAATGTTCTTATTTTGTTCTAAAATAAAGGCCGGGGTATGGTCAAGTGTTATCTTCCCTTTTGCGAGATGGGTTTGTATGTCTGATATCGGTTGTCATCCTGTATATAAATCCGATAAACAGCGCGTCTAATCAGGGAGAATTCTCGTGACGTCGACCGATTCCGTAGCCCCGCAAACAATTCGACAACGCGTTCGCAGTTTGGTCGAGCACCCGACTTTTCAGAAAGCGGTCATGACCCTAATCGTCGTCAACGCCATTACCCTTGGCTTAGAAACGTCGTCGAAAGCTATGGGATATGTCGGACCGGTATTAATTATCTTCGATAAAGTCGTGATCACGATTTTCTGTGTCGAAATCGTCTTGCGCATATACGCGCACGGAATATCTTTCTTTCGAGACCCTTGGGGTGTTTTCGACTTCATAGTAGTCTCAATTACTCTGATGCCTTCTAACGATTCTCTGTCAGTACTGAGATCACTCCGTGTTCTTCGCGTACTCAGACTAGTTTCCGCGGTACCGAGGTTGCGGCGAATTGTCAGTGCATTGTTACACGCAGTTCCCGGGGTTGGTGCAATCGGAGCGTTGCTGTTGTTAGTTTTCTATGTATTCGCGGTGATTACCACCAAACTATTTGGATCTGAATTTCCGGATTGGTTCGGCACGATCGGCGAATCCATGTTCACGCTATTTCAGATCATGACCCTAGAAAGCTGGTCAATGGGGATAGTCCGTCCGGTGATGGAGTTTTACTCTTGGGCTTGGATCGTTTTTGTGGCTTTTATCGTGCTATCGAGTTTCACGGTGCTTAATCTCTTTATCGCAATCATTATCGACTCCATGCAGACCTTGCAAGATACCGAGAATCGGGGAAACCCCTCCGAGGTTAGTGAATTCGCGCATGACGAGCATATTAATAATGCCGAGGCATTTCGTGACCTTAAGCGGGAAATAGAAGAGTTAAAAGCCTTGCTCAGAAAGCGTGAGAACTAATCTCCCTCACGTGAGGAAAGAGGCCATACCTTCATATAATAGTCGAACGCCTAGCACGAACAGAATCGTATAGCTGGCCCTGAGAAACCATTTCTGAGGGATTAAATGGTTGAACTTTATGCCAACAAACATCCCGATGGGCGCTAGCGGGAGCAGGACCAGAGAAACTGTAAGGTTCGGCATAGTGAAAAGACCCAGCCATAAATAAGGTAGAATCTTAGCGTAATTGACCATGAAGAAAAGTACCACGATTGTGCCCACATGGAGACGTTTATCGAGACGTTGAGGCAGCAGATACATCGCGACCGGTGGCAAACCTGCGTGGATCACAAAACTTGTGAACCCCGAAATCGTGCCAAGTAAGTATCCGACCGGTTCAGAGAACGTTCGGGCCGCTGCTTTTTCTCCACCTGCGCGGAAGAAGTCGATAAAAAATAAAACAGCGATAATTCCAACCATTAGGCGGATGAGCTGATCGTCCATCCATTTAAACGTGAGCGTTCCAATGACTGTGCCGACAAGGCAACCGATTCCAAGGATCTTCATGCTCGGGCGATGCCAGTCCTCACGGTAAGCCCAAACACCAATAAGGTCCATAACGCATAGGACCGGCAACATTATCGCGACCGCTTGGATCGGCGATGAAACCTGTGCCAGAGCCAGTACACCGATGAAACCGACCCCACCTCCGAAACCACCCTTTGACAACCCAGCTAGCAGGACGGCTCCAATAGCAAAGGATGCGAATAGCGGGTCAGAGAGAAGCTGGGTCATACCGTGGGGATGCCTCGTTTATTTGTCAAAGAAACTACGATTGGACTGATCTAGTTGCCGCCCGAGGAGGTCTCAACGTTAAATTCACTCCCTATGTTAATGTCAAAGGTCGTTTTTGCGTCCCCCTGATTGACGGCGAACTCAACGAGTCCTGAAGAATTTTCGTACCAGAAAACGCCGCCCTTCGGGAGATCTGAGAATGTTCGTGCCCTGACGAGCCGTCTATCGTTGACGGTAATCTCTGCATTAACCGGGACATTTTTAGCGCGTAAACCAGTAATCGCGTTTCCAAAGTGATCAAAGTAAATAACTTCTTGCAGGTCGTCTGGCCAATCTGCCCGACGTATTTCATCCACGAGCTTTGATTCTGAAGGTACCTGTTGGCCGTTTGCCAATCGGGCAGCGACGGGTGCGAACAGGTCACGGCCATGAAAACTCGGTGACAGATTTTCTGGCTTCCAGGTGATCCTTTGGAAGGATGTCAGCTCAGCGCGCCGCAATACAATCTCGAATAATCCGTTATCTGGTCCTACGAAACGTCTGCCATCCGCCTCGACGATGGCCGGAGCGCGGCTACCGCCGACGCCAGGATCGACGATACAGAGAAAAACTGCATCGGTCGGAAATATATCGATTAACGAAGATAGGAGGTAGGATGAGGCACGCACCCTGAAAGGAGGTGCGTTATGTAGAAGATCAATGATTGGAACCTCTGGTGCCTCCCGCATCAAAACCGCTTTCAGCTGACCAACGTAGGGACCGATTTCGCCGAAATCTGTAAACAGAACTATCATAGAGCTAAGATAGAATAATTTTCTTCGTCAGTCTTTTCTCCTAACTGGAATTATAATTCTCGATAGATAAAGAGGACAAAAATGTAGAATGAATATGGGGCCATATATCTGGGAGATTTGCTTGCCGTTACAGCCAAGGGCCTATATCGTGCATCGCAACATATATTGTTGCGATGCAATAGGACGCGGCAAAGAGACGCACAAAGTGTAGAGGTGTGATGGATCAGCATACAAAGCCATTCGCCGTTGTGGCAACGATAGAAGAGCTACACGGGTATTTTATCGATGATCTGGAAGTAGGTATGACAGATGTCTACGTTCGTACTGTCACGGAGACCGATATCGTTCAATATTCTCAGATTTCAGGTGATGATAACCCTCTACATGTGAACGAGGAGTTCGCGAAACAGACAGTATTCGGAGGCCGAATAGCGCATGGTATGCTGACCTGTGGCTATATCTCCTCGGTGTTAGGGACGAAGTTACCGGGACCTGGATGTGCGTACCTCAATCAGAACCTCAACTTTCGCGCTCCGGTTCGTATCGGGGATACGGTTCAAACCCGGGTCACGGTTAAGGAAATTGATAAAGATGATAACAATGTAATTTGTGAGGCCGTCTGTTCTATCGGCGAAAAGGTCGTGATCGACGGAACGGCTATGCTTTGGGTGCCCAACCGGGCTAAATAGCCTTGATGTTGCACGAGCCGGCGTAGTTATTGGTTTGACTTGCCCTCCAGCGGTAGTTACGAAGACCGCCGCTATGCGTATATTCAGACACGTTGCCGGGCTTCCGAAATCTGTACGGAATTCTTCGGTTGCCATCGGAAATTTCGATGGGGTTCACCTTGGCCATCAAGCTGTGATCGGCAAGGCAGCAAGCCGTGCGGAAAAATTGGCCGTGCCGCTGTCTGTGATCACATTTGAGCCTCACCCTCGGCGGTATTTCCGGCCCGAGGAACCTAAGTTCCAGCTAACGCCCCTGCGTAGCAAGGTGCGGCGATTTGAGGCTGTTGGAGTCGAGCAGCTTCTTGTAGTTCATTTTGATGCTGACACATCACAGATTACCCATGATGAATTCGTCGATACTTTCGTTGTCGGTGGCTTTCAGGCAAAACATGTCACCGTTGGCTATGATTTTGTTTTTGGTGCTGGCCGAGAAGGTAACGTTGATTACTTACGTGAACGCGCTTTATCTGATGGTTTCCAGCTATCGGCCGTCGAACCTGTCAAAGATGTTAACGGTATGGTCTATTCGTCAACGAATATCCGAAAATGCCTCATGGACGGTAAACCAAACGATGCCGCTGGGCTCCTCGGTAGGCCATGGGAGGTCGAAGGACGGGTTATTAAAGGTGATCAACGCGGCCGCCAGATAGGTTTTCCCACTGCTAATATCTCTATAGAAGATTACGTGGAGCCAGCATTAGGTGTCTATGCGGTGTGGGCGGGATTAGAAGATGGTGGAGTGACTTCTTGGCATATGGGTTGTGCGAACATCGGTCGCCGCCCGACCTTCGATAAGGATGACGTCAATTGCGAAGTCTATATATTCGACTTCACTGAAGATATTTACGATAAGTTGCTGCGTGTTGCGCTTGTTGAATATATCCGGCCTGAGAAAAAATTTGACGGAATTGCCCAGCTTCGTGAACAGATAGCGCTGGATTCGCACGATGCCCGTACGCTATTGGAAAGCGTTGATCCCGACGATTTTCGCCGGGTACCCTACTAAAGGCGAGATTGAAGATAAGATCGAATAACGATGACTGATTATAAATCCACCGTTTTCTTACCCGAGACTGATTTCGAGATGCGCGGGAAATTGCCTCAGCGCGAGCCTGACATACTGGCACATTGGGAAAGAATAGATCTCTACCAGCGCCAACGTGAGTTATCCGAAGGAAGGGAAAAATTCATTCTACATGATGGTCCGCCTTACGCTAACGGTAACCTTCATATCGGACACGCCTTGAACAAGATCCTGAAAGACGTAATTAACCGATCGCAGCAGATGATAGGTAAGGATGCAAATTATGTTCCCGGCTGGGATTGCCATGGTCTTCCGATCGAATGGAAGATCGAAGAAAAATATCGCGCTGACGGACGAGATAAGGATGAGGTACCCATCGTAGAGTTCCGACAGGAGTGTCGGGAGTTCGCGGATCACTGGATACAAGTCCAGGCGGAGGAATTTAAGCGTCTGGGCGTTATCGGTGACTGGACAAACCCTTATACGACGATGAATTTTTGTGCCGAGGCACATATTGCTCGCGAACTAATGAAATTCGTCGATAATGGCCTGTTGTATCAGGGATCAAAGCCGGTCATGTGGTCGGTGGTAGAAAAAACGGCGCTTGCCGAGGCGGAAGTTGAGTATCACGATCACGAGTCCGACACGATTTGGTGCAAATTTGGAATTCGAGCTCACGACACGACTAACTTGTCCGGTGCGTCCGTTGTTATTTGGACAACCACACCTTGGACCATACCGGGCAACCGCGCTATCTGCTATTCGTCCAAGATCTCCTACGGATTATACGAAGTAACAGAGGTGCCGGATGAAAACTGGGCTGCGGCGGGTGACAGGTTTGTGTTGGCAGACTCTCTTGCAGATGATGTCAAAGAATCTGCGAGGATAGAAGGTTGGACACGCTTATCCGATGTATCTACTGACCTGCTATCCGGGATCAGTTGTACCCATCCCTTGAAGGAATCGGGTTACGACTTCATCGTGCCCTTGTTAGACGGAGATCACGTCACCGACGACACGGGTACAGGTTTCGTGCACACAGCACCGGGCCACGGTCGAGAGGACTATGAAATTTGGGTTGCCAATAAGAAAATTCTTAAAGACAAGGGAGTTGATACGCGTATTCCCTATACGGTTGACGCCGACGGCTATTTTACTGAAGAGGCGCTTGGGTTCGCCGATAAGCAGGTAATCACGAATAAGGGAAAAAAAGGTAATGCTAATCAAGCAGTGATAGACGCGCTGGTGGCAAGCAATGGGCTAATTGCGCGCGGCCGGCTGAAGCATCAGTACCCACATTCATGGCGGTCTAAGAAACCACTAATCTTTCGTAACACTCCACAATGGTTTATCGCCATCGATAAACCTTTCGGAGAGGATAAAAAAACCCTTAGAGAGGTCGCGCTAAAAGCAATCGATGACACCACCTTTTACCCAGTATCCGGCCAGAACCGCCTTGGCGCCATGATCGAGGGTCGTCCCGACTGGGTGGTCTCTCGCCAGCGCGCATGGGGCGTACCTATTACAGTATTCATCGACAAGAAAAGTGGCGAGCCTCTGGCTGACGAGGGCGTACAAAATCGAATCGCTGCGGCCATATCCGAAGAAGGCGCGGATGCATGGTTTACGTCTAACCCATCACGCTTTTTGGGAGACGATTACGATAAGGATGGATTCGAACAAGTTTTCGATATCCTTGACGTCTGGTTTGACTCCGGTTCGACCCACAGCTTTGTCCTCGAAGAACGAGAGGATTTACAATGGCCTGCCTCTCTTTATCTCGAAGGGTCTGATCAACATCGTGGGTGGTTCCACTCCAGCCTGCTCGAGTCTTGTGGTACTCGGGGACAGGCCCCTTACGATGCCGTTTTGACGCATGGTTTCGTGCTGGCTGAAGACAAACAAAAGATGTCAAAATCGACCGGTAATATCGTCTCTCCCCAAGAAATTATTAAACAGTATGGTGCTGATATATTACGGATTTGGGTTGTTGCATCTGACTATTCAGAAGACCTGAAAATCGGCCCCGAGATCATCAAATATCAGGCTGACGCATACCGCCGTTTACGGAATACGCTTAGATATATCCTTGGCAACCTCAACGGTTTCGAGGAATCCGAGAGAATTGATTTTTCCGATATGCCTGAGTTAGAGCGTTGGGTCTTGCACCGTCTAACAGAAATGGACGTGCTGATCCGGCGATGTATTAACGAATACGACTTCCATTCAATGTTTACGGCGCTTCATAATTTCTGCGCGGTTGATCTATCATCCTTCTATTTCGATGTCCGAAAGGATACATTATATTGTGATGCGCCCGGGTCGGCCCGACGTCGGGCTGCACGAACAGTTCTTGACCAGCTTTTTTCCTGTCTTACCGCTTGGTTAGCACCAGTGATCTGTTTTACAGCTGAAGAAGTGTGGCGCACGCGTTATCGTGGGGACGATGAGAGTGTTCATCTACGAGTATTTCCGGAGATCCCGTTGGAATGGCAGGATCCCGTGCTTGCCGCAAAATGGGAGAAAGTTAGAGAGGTCCGCCGGGTTGTTACCGGTGCGCTTGAGATCGAACGTGCTGAGAAACGGATCGGGTCAAGCTTGCAAGCAGCCCCAGTTATTTCGGTGTCGGAAAGCTATTTCAATAGTTTAGATGGCGTAAATCTTGCCGAAATTTGTATCACTTCCGATGCTACGTTGACCGTGGGCGGCGGAGATGGTTTCAGTCTAGAAGATGTGCCTGGTGTCACAGTGGCCCCGGCATTTGCAGAGGGTAGTCGATGCGAGCGATGCTGGCAGGTGTTACCGGAAATTGGTGGTCGAAGCGACTACCCCGATATTTGTGATCGGTGCGCTGACGCCGTCAAGTCTCTACCTATCATAGCGGAATGAGCCTGGTGCACTGATGCGTCTCGGGTTTTCAATTTCTGCTTTGGTGGTCCTATGCGATCAGGCAAGCAAATACTGGATAGTCCATAACGTGATGGAGCCGCCCCAAAGAATCGAGGTGTCGCCATTTTTGAACATTGTAATGGTCTGGAATAAGGGCGCTAGCTTCGGTCTTTTCAGTAGCCAGTCACCCTGGACGCAGGTTCTGCTTGGAGGGCTAGCGCTGACTATTTGCATCTTTCTCGTGAAGTGGTTGAAGAATGCGAAAAACCTCTGTCTGGCAACGTCACTTGGCTTAGTGATTGGCGGAGCGGTCGGAAATGTGATCGACCGTGTAATTTATCGCGCGGTGGCCGATTTTTTGGATTTTCACGCCGGAGGATTTCACTGGCCAGCTTTTAATATTGCGGACGTTGCGATCACGACTGGAATAATAATCCTATTATTTGATTGCTTGATTAGGAATCGTCACAACAATACATTATTGAGCTAGCGCGGATAAAAAATGCTTGGAATGGATCAAACGATTACGACTCGGATATCAATAGGACTTATTACTGCCGCAGCATTGCTCCTCGGTGGTTGTGAGGGTGCAGGCAAAGCTATTGGGATGGGCAAGCAGGCACCTGACGAATTCAACGTTTTAACCCGCGCCCCTCTAAGTATGCCGCCCGATTTCGGCCTGAGGCCGCCTCGTCCAGGTGTTGAACGGCCGCAGGAGCGTGAGACAGTGCGCTCAGCAAGAGACCTAATTGTTAAAAGCCCCAACCAGAATGTTTTATCAAGAAATGTTTCGCCCTCTTCGCCCGGTGAATCCGCAATCCTATCAAAGGCGGGTGCAACCAATCCCGACCCTAACATACGACAACAAATCAATCGCGAATCCTCGATTCTTGCGACAAATGACGAAAGTTTTGCCAATAAACTCATTTTTTGGAAGGGACAGAGTGAACTTGGCACCGTCGTTGATGCCCAAGCGGAAAGAAAAAGATTGCGAGAAAACGCCGCGCTGGGTGCCCCGCCCACGAGGGGGCGCACGCCCGAAATCATTCGTAAGCCGGGGGGTTGGTTAAAGGGTTTAGTCAACTAACCAATTTAAGAGTGCGGCGGGACTTGCCTCCACCTTGGATATGATCAATATCAACAGATGTCCGACCGGCGTTGAGAATACACTTGTATATGGAGTTTATTGTGGGCCCCCGACTAAGAAACAGTGCCGCGGCAAAGTGTGTCCTTCTTCTTTCCGCCGCGCTTTTTTTATCCACCGGTGGGCTTAACGCCGCCGTATTTTCGCCAAAATCTTTCACATTAGGAAATGGCCTTCAGGTTGTAGTAATCGAAAATCATCGAGCACCGATCGTAATGCAGATGTTGTGGTATCGTGTTGGTGCCGCCGATGAGGAGCCCGGTGAATCTGGTTTGGCCCACTTTCTCGAACATCTTCTATTCAAAGGAACAAAGACAACCGCACCAGGTGAATTCTCGCGAACCATCGCTCGCATCGGTGGTCAAGATAATGCTTTTACCAGCTACGATTATACCGCTTACTTTCAACGCGTCGCCGCCCGTGAACTGGAAACCGTCATGCGACTCGAAGCTGATCGTATGCAAAACCTCGATTTAACAGATTCTGTTGTGCTTCCGGAGCGCGACGTAGTCCTTGAGGAAAGACGCTTTAGGACTGATAACAGCCCTGCGGCGCAACTCCGGGAACAGGCCCGAAGCGCGCTTTATCTTAATCATCCCTATGGGCGGCCAGTAATCGGCTGGATGAGAGAGATCAAACAACTGACGACCCAGAAGGCTCTTGCATTTTATAGAAAATACTATTCACCCAGTAATGCGATGCTAATAATCGCCGGCGACGTTAAGCCTGATTCGGTGCACGAATTAGCAAAAAAATATTATGGGCCAATCCCTGATCGTTCAGTTCCGCCGCGGGTGCGGCCGAAGGAACCACCCCATCGAGCGCCTCGCCGTTTGGAGCTCCGTAGTGCCCGGGTTCAGCTCCCCACAATTTCTAGAGTCTATCTAGCTCCCAGCTACGCCAGTGGCGAGAAAAAAATGGCGTATTCCCTAGAGGTGCTTGCTCAAGTGCTGGGAGGCGGGCCTACCAGCAAGCTATACCAGAAACTAGTCGTCGAACTGGGTATCGCATCGGGAGTAGGTACCTGGTATATGGGGAATAGGCTCGACTATGGTGAATTCGGTATCTACGCTAGCCCGAACGCTGGTGGAAATGTCATGGATCTTGAGCGTGTTCTTTTCAAAGAACTTGCTTTGCTGATCGAGAAAGGCCTCACGCCTGCCGACATACAACGAGCGAAGAGACTGATTACTGCACGGGCAATCTATGCCCGCGACGGTCTAAAGGCAGGAGCTACTGCTATTGGTGAGGCGTTTACACAGGGGCAAAGCGTCGCCGACGTGGAAGCGTGGCCTAATCGCATCGCTGCCGTCAGTACTAAAAATGTCGTGGAGGCCGCGCGTACCGTGTTTGATATAAAGAAGTCCGTGACCAGTGTGTTACGACCTGAGGTATCTAAATGAACCGGTACACTGGTGCTTTTTTGATCGCAATCGTCACGGAATTTTCCTTCGGCGCCGATGTTAAAGCAACAAATATACGACAGATCACGTCCGATAGAGGGATTGTTGCTTGGTTTGTGCGAGATAAGTCGGTACCTCTGATCGCAGTGAACTTCATTTTCCGGGGCGCCGGATCAGCAACAGAACCAGAAGGTTTAGCAGGTCTCGCCGCTATGAGCTCGGCTCTATTAGATGAAGGGGCCGGGGAAATAAAGTCTATCGATTTCCAGAAAAGACTCGAAGAGATTGCGGCACAATTGTCTTTTTCTGTCGGACGGGATCATTACAGCGGGAGTCTAAGAACACTGTCGGCCGAGAGGAGAAAAGCCTTTCAACTCTTGAAATTAACTCTGAATAAGCCACGTTTCGATAAAGAACCCATAGAGAGGATCCGTGGTCAAATGCTTGCGTCTCTGCGACAGGATGCCGAGAACCCAAAGCGCATTTTGGCTAAAAGATGGTCAGAGACGGTTTTTAGAGGACACCCATATTCTAGACCCTCCGATGGCAATGAAAATGGCATCTCCGCCATAAAAAATACTGATCTGAGAACATTTATATCAGAGCGGTTTACGCGAGACCGCTTAGTTATCGGCGTTGTTGGTGACATCTCGGAAGTTGAGCTGAAACAGCGACTCGATGAGGTTTTTGGTGATCTTCCGGAATCGGGTAGTCACCTTCATGTGTCGAAGATGTCTCCTTTGGGATCTGGCAGAACGATAGTAATAAAAAGACCGATACCCCAGAGCGTGATGATCTTTGGACACTCGGGAATTAATCGAAAGGACCCAGACTGGTATGCTGCATTCCTCGTTACGCGGGTCCTCGGCGGTAGTGGTTTTAGTTCTCGGTTGTTTGAAGAGATTCGAGAAAAAAGGGGCCTAGCCTATTCGGTTTATGCCTATTTGAGTCCGATGGAGAAAACAGCTTTGGTTGTTGGTGGTGTTGCGACTCAAAACGCACGGGCTGCCCAGTCTCTGATGGTCATTAAAGATGAATGGGAGAGGATAGGCAGGGAGGGCATAAATGAAAAAGAGTTAGCAGACGCAAAAGCCTATTCGAACGGCTCGTTTCCGCTTCGGCTGGGTTCTAGCCGTGATATTGCAAGACTTCTTGTGGCGATGCAAATCTCTAGTCTTGGTATCGATTATATCGATAAACGTTCGTCTATGATCAATTCTGTTACGCTTACAGATGCCAACCGAGTCGCGCGAAGGCTATATGATTCCGGTAAATTGACCACTGTGATTGTAGGTGAGCCCGAGGGCCTCGAATCGAGCCGCTGAGATAAAATCTCAATATTAATGAAATATAATCGTAGCCTATTAGTAACTTATCCACAGATCTATAAGTCTGAGTTGATGTGGTCTTTCCACGATTCGGCAGCATGACCTATGTTGGGACTGTAGTCGGGCTGGAAATGTATGTCTTACACACAGGATATCACAGACTGTTTTGCTTCCGAGATCGGGGATGGGGGTTTGGATCAGATTGTCTTTGAAGACTATCTGAGAAAAATAGGCCCATTCTCGGATAGCCTGCAGGAGTCGTTGGAAAAGGGAGATCTTCCTTTCTTGGCACTTTCGCGGGAAAAAGACGACCTTAAGATTATTAATGAGGTAGCGGCATTCTACCGAGAGACTTTCGAGAACATTATCGTTCTTGGGACGGGCGGTTCTTCCCTTGGAGGCCGCACCTTATGTGCGCTTGGATCTTCAGAATTTTCCGACAATTCTGACGCACCCAAATTACATTTTGTCGACAATGTCGATCCGCATACTTTTGATTTTTTGATCGCCACGACAGATTGGGTACGAACAGGGATTATCGTAATTTCCAAATCCGGCTCGACACCGGAGACGATTACACAGTTTGTCGTATTGTGGGATGTTCTGCAGCGTAATATGACCTCAGACAAAGCTGCCTCGCATGTTGTCATAATAACGGAACCTGGCTCGAGCCCTCTTTCGATGTTTTCTAAGAAAATCGGCTGTCGCGTTTTGGATCATGACCCCCTGCTTGGCGGCAGGTACTCAGCGCTGTCCGTAACGAGTCTACTACCCGCATCTATTGCAGGATTGGATATAGACGCTATACGTGCTGGAGCATCTGCTGTACTGCAATCTATGCCCGGCGGTGGATCAACCGGTTTTGCGCCAGCCGAGGGTGCAGCCGTTTCCGTGGGTTTGGAAAGAACAAAGGCGACTAAGGCAACTGTCCTTATGCCCTATTGCGATCGGCTCTCTGATTTCAGTCTGTGGTATCGACAGTTGTGGGCCGAAAGTCTCGGAAAACGGGGTGAGGGTACTACACCGATACGGGCGATTGGAACGGTGGACCAACATAGCCAGGCTCAACTCTATCTTGATGGACCGAACGATAAAATGTTTACGCTGATCCTTACTGATACTGGGAGACGAGGGCCAATATTGCCCGATTTAGCGGCGGAGATCGATGGTCTAGCCTATCTCAAGAACCAGACCATGGGAGATCTATTCGCTGCTGCGTCTAAGGCAATGGCAGAGACTTTAGCTAATAATGGGCGTCCTACACGGATAATTCGCGTTCCCAAAGTAGATGAAACGGCGATGGGTGCTCTGGTGATGCATTTCATGCTTGAAACTGTTTTTGCTGCTCGACTGATTGGCGTAGATCCCTATGACCAGCCAGCGGTAGAAGAGGGAAAAACGCTTACCAGAGAATACTTGGCGAGAGAATCTTGAAATGACCTTGAGACTTCTCCCCGAAAATCTTGTCAATCGAATAGCTGCGGGAGAGGTAATCGAACGTCCCGCCGCTGCTGTAAAGGAGCTCGTCGAAAATTCCATTGATGCGGGAGCACGTACGATCGACGTAGTGCTTGAAGATGGCGGCCGACGTCTGATATCCGTGACTGACGATGGATGCGGAATGTCTTCCTCGGAGCTCTCCCTTGCGGTTGAAAGACATGCGACTTCGAAACTTCCTGATGATGACCTTGTTAATATCCGAACTCTTGGGTTCCGTGGTGAAGCATTGCCCTCGATCGGTGCCGTGGCCCGACTGAAGGTCACGTCCCGTGAAAAAGGATCCGACGAAGCTTTTGAAATCTCGGTTAATGGCGGGATTAAGGGAAAGTTTCGTCTGGCGGCTCTCGGAAAAGGCACTCGGGTCGAGATACATGACTTGTTCTATGCCACGCCAGCAAGGCTAAAATTCCTTAAAACGCTCCGCACTGAGGTCGATCATGCTTCTAGCGCGATAAAAAAATTAGCCATGGCTCATCCAGAAATTGTGTTTTCACTGTCCGATGAAGATCGGACCCGGTTTCGGTTTGGAACCGCGCAAGGTGACATGGTCACTGCTCGGTTAGAGCGAATCTCGATGGTTATGGGACGGGATTTTGCCGATAATGCAATCGCGGTCTCGTCGGAACGGGAAGGACTAGCTCTTACTGGCTATGCAGGTCTGCCGACGCTCAACCGCGGAAATTCGAGAGCCCAGTATTTGTTTGTCAACGATCGGCCGGTTCAGGATCGATTATTAGTTGGTGCAGTGCGTGGAGCGTATCAGGATTTCCTAGCACGAAATCGACATCCAATGGTCGTACTTTTCCTTGAGGTGCCAAACCAAGCTCTTGACGTAAACGTACATCCAACAAAAGCAGAGGTTAGGTTCCGAGATACATCGAACGTTCGGGGGCTCATCGTTGGTGGACTGCGTACAGCACTGGAGAACGCAGGGCACAGAGCATCTACAACTATTTCCCAAGCTGCGCTTGGCGCATTTAAATCTGCGCAAAAGGGAAATTTCCGACAAGGGTTAGCCGATTTGTCTCTAACTCGGGAACTAAAAGAACATGCGAATGTATACCAGGCGCCATCAGTTGAAGATGTATTCGACGATTTTGACCGGCCTTCGGCACGGGATATGGTTAACGAAGTTTTGTCACCATCGACCGCTACCAAAAACCCGTATCCATTGGGTGTTGCGCGTGCACAGGTGCATGAAACCTACATAGTTGCACAAACTGAAACTGGCCTCGTAATTGTCGATCAGCACGCTGCGCACGAGCGCCTAGTATACGAGCGAATGAAGAGTGCACTTGCCAATGGCGGCGTCAAAACGCAGGGTTTGCTTATCCCCGAAGTTGTAGAACTAGGGGAGATCGCGGTGGAACGACTATGTCAGAAATGCACTGAGTTTGCCGAACTCGGACTTATTATTGAAAAATTCGGTTCCGATGCCATCGTGGTCCGAGAAGTACCCGCCCTGCTAGGGCAATCCGATATCGCCGGACTTTTGCGGGATCTTGCTGGTGATCTGGAGGAATTCGGTAGCGGTTTAGCACTAAAAGAACGCCTCGAGGATATTTGTTCTACCATGGCCTGCTATGGCAGCGTGAGGGCGGGACGTCGGCTAACGTCCGAGGAAATGAACGCGTTACTACGAGAGATGGAAGCGACGCCTCATTCTGGTCAGTGTAATCACGGTCGTCCTACTTACGTAGAACTCGAACTTGTCGATATCGAACGTCTATTTGGGCGTCGTTAGGCCATACAACCTATGTACAATCCGTAAATGAGTTCTAAAGGGTCAGTTATTCTCATTGTATAGGAATATTCTGATGCGTGTTCTGCCATACTTCCTGTCTTCTAAAAGTATAAAGGCATATCCCATATTGAGTATCTCGTCTGGTCCGCTTTCGACGATGCAAACCGCTTTGTCGGCAATCCAGCCGCGGTATCCCAGATTCAGCAAGGCGGGTTGGGCCAAATTTTTACTATAGGGTGGGTCCATAAATACTAGACCGCAAGGTTCCGCGGGATAAATAGATTTAAGACAGTCTGTCCGAAGTAGATCGGTTCGGACTCCTTCATTTAGCGCTACTATGTTCTGTCGGCATAGATCTAGTGCCGTATTGCTGATATCTAGGAAGGTAGAATGTTCGGCACCGCGGCTAAGGGCCTCCAGACCGAAGGCGCCGGTTCCGCAGAATGCGTCGAGAACTCGTGTACCTACCAAAGCCGATTTGCCGCCAATTCCAAGGTCTCGATGTTCGAGGATATTGAATACACCCTCTCGAACCCTATCCGAAGTAGGCCGGATCTCCATTCCTTCGGGCGCGACGATTTGTCGGCCTCTATGCTTGCCGGCGATAATCCGCATTAAAAAGCCCTGCCCTGATTTGATCTTTGAGAACTCGTTTCGGCACCCCTTCAACGCCACCACGATCCAGTTTTCCAAGCTGGAATGGGCCGTAAGATGTTCTAATAAGCCGGCTCACTTTATACCCGAGGTGGTTGAATACCTTTCGGAGCTCCCGATTTTTTCCTTCTCGGAGAGATACCGTCAACCATGCATTCGCGCCTTTTTTGCTGTCTAAAACAGCTTCAATCGCACCGTATTTCGTACCTTCTATCACAATACCTTTCTTGAGCGCAGCAATATCTTTTTCGTCGGGAATCCCAAACATCCTCACCCGATATCGCCGTGTCCAGCCAGTTTCGGGTAACTCAAGATGGCGAGCCAGACTTCCATCATTGGTAAGCAACAACAAACCTTCTGAGTCGAAATCCAACCGACCAACACTCATCACACGAGGTAGAGAATCGGGAAGCCGGTCATAGATCGTGCTACGTCCGTTGGGGTCGTTGTTGGTGCAGATTAAGCCGGGAGGTTTGTGATAACGCCAAAGACGAGTGGCCTGAGGTGCGGCCACAGTTTTTCCGTCTACACGTATGATTGATTTTTCCGTGACTAGCGTGCCGGGCTTTGAAACCTCTCTGCCATCGACGGAAATCCTGCCTTCTCTGATCCAGCGTTCGGCTTCTCGACGCGAACAGACACCGGCTCTGGAGAGTCTTTTGGCTATCCGCTGATCAGATTTTTCAATCATTGTAGTTAGCTGCAGCGTTGGTAAAAGCTTTGAATATCTGAGCGTCCGCGGGATTTATGGAGAACTCGGGATGCCACTGAACGCCAAGACAAAATTCGTATGCCGCAGATTCAATACCCTCGATAACCCCGTCTGTCGCAATAGCGTTTATAGTGACGTTTCTCGCCACGTCTTTGACTGCTTGATGATGGGCTGAATTCACTGACAGATCGGTGTTTCCGGTAATACGGTGAAGTAGGGTATTTTCAAGAACCTTAATATCATGACCTACTTCATCCCGTGGATTCGGCTGCTCATGTGCCAGAGGGTTTTCTATCTCGTCCGGTATGTGCTGTATTAAGGTACCACCGAGGACAACATTGAGTAGTTGTTGGCCTCCGCAAATACCCAGAATCGGTATGTTTCGGGAGAGCGCTCCCTCAGTTATACCCCATTCAAATTCCGTCCGGTGTGTTTTTAAAACGACCGATGGGTGTTTTGAAGAAACACCAAAAAGTGCGGGATCAACATCAAAAGCACCACCTGTAATCAACACCCCGGAGACCAGATCAAGATATCTATCGATTTGGTCTATTTCGTGGGGGAGCATTACCGGTAGTCCTCCTGCAGAACTGACGGCGGATCCATAATTTTCGCGAGCAGCGTACCAGCGGAATTTTGAATAACCACCAGGATCTTCTGAGTCTAGTGTAATACCTATCGCTGGAGGGTTCATCCCATGGTCCCATCAGTGAGCACAATATGCACCAGTTTCCCCAAATTACAGATCGCAACAGCCGAAGGCATCTCGGTAAAATAATTACCATCCGGGAAGATTATAATGAATCTTGAAAGCCATACCATGCTCCGGTAGTCCGTTGCATGGTCAGAGCCAGCGTCGGTTTTCTATGACCGCAATGATCAGATTCACCGGGAGAAATCCTTTTTATTTTTTCCAGATAGTAGTCGTGATTTATAAAAGCGTGAAACAGTCGGTAATAGAAATCTCGGAATTGTTTTTAATAAATCCGTATTTGTTTCTATGAGATACTGAAAATACGAGTTTTTAAGCTCAGGAATAGACAGCACCGACCGATTATAATCAAGATTGAAATTATTCAACCACGATTGAAAAAATACTTATATCTTGACCTTCTGTTTAAGGAGGAAGACCTTGGTAAGATGACATCGGGAGGCCTATCGGCTCACATCAATTTCATGGAGATTGCCTTGCAGGAGGCCCGGCGATCTGCCGATAGGGGGGAAGTGCCAGTTGGTTGCGTAATTGTTGACTGGCGCTCAAAAACAATCGTCGCAAGTGAAGGAAACCGGGTTGAGGAGTGGAAAGATCCAACAGCCCACGCTGAGATGGTGGCAATCAAATCGGCAACTGAGATTATTAGAGAGAAACGTCTGGGGACATGTGATCTTTACGTCAACCTCGAACCATGTCCAATGTGCGCCGCGGCAATTTCCTTTGCTCGAATTCGCCGACTTTACTTCGGTGCATTAGACCATAAGAGCGGGGGCGTCGAGAATGGTGCGCGGATATTTGATCAAAAAACCTGTCATCACCGTCCCGAGGTCTACGGCGGCATCCGAGAGGTAGATGCCGCCAAATTACTAAAATCATTCTTCGCCAAACGTCGTTGACCCGGTGATACGTCAGATTACTTATTTTCCTCGGGGAAACCGTACTCCTCCCACCGAGAAACTACTTTATCCATATCTTCCTTATGAGGATGAACGGTCTTTGGATAGCGCTCGCCGTCGTATTGATCTTCTAAATCAAAATCCAGGTTAATAGTGGCATCAATCAGTACGCGGCACCATTTGCCGGTACCAAACTTCATAGGATCTCGGTCACGCAGCCTCGTTGAGGGGTCGAGAAGTGAACCGAAAGACCCCGGGAAAAAGACGATATCATCCTCTGCAGCATTTACGCGATAGGCGAATGCCCAATCCATCGAAGCGTAATCGTGGATATCGATGTCATCGTCTACTACCCAAATATTCTTGTATCTGAGATGGGCAGAGTTTGACCCCCAGACAGCGGCGGCGGCCTGCTTCGCTTGACCGCGATAAGTCTGATTCATCTGTATCATCAGGGTAGTTCCGTTATTAGCGGCTGGGCAATGCACATCTGTGATACCCGGTACGCCGGCGCGTTCTAGCACGTTCCAGGCGACGCCTGCCCGTTGGACTGAACTCGTAATAGAATTCTCGTTAAGCATCTTGGGAAGAGTGCCCTCCAGCGTCCCGCGATGAATAGAGTCATTACGATACGACACAGAAGTTACCTTGGTAACGTGCTTCGGTCCCTGATCACCTCCGAAATACCCAGTGTATTCTCCGAAAGGTCCCTCCATTTCGAAGGTTTCTGGGTCTGGGTCAATGAAGCCTTCTATAACCATCTCACAATTAGCGGGTACCATCAGGTCGCTAGTCTCGCATTTTATAAGTTCTACGGGAGCGCCGCGGATCGCGCCCATAACCTCGTACTCCGACACCCCTGTTGGGATCGGAGCTGAAGCGCAATAGGGTAATGATGGTTCCCAGCCATATACATGGGCTACGGGCATCTTCATTCCCCGGTCCGCCCATTTTTGGAAGTGAACTCCCCAGTTCTGGGCGCGCCAAAGTAAGACTGGCAGCGTGTCCTTCTGTCCCAACATACCGCGGTATATGCCGAGATTGTGCTGCCCTGTATCTGGGTCCATGGTAATGGTAGCTTGATAGGTATTGATGTAGCGGCCCCCATCCTCTCGGTGCCAACGCGGCACGGGCACTTTATAGATGTCTATATCGTCGCCCGTGACAATGTTCTCTTTGACCTTTCCTTCTTTTACCTCAACTGGTTCCACACGTTGCTGTAGAAAGTGTCGTGTCGCCAGAACCAGATCGCGAACGGGTGCGTCTTTTGGCAGGCCTAACATCATCGCGACGCGTTTGTAATTTGACAGCCCACCGGTGAAAACCTTTCGAGAATAAACGTCGTCGCCTTCGCCGTAGCCAGTAATATTATTAAATAGCAACGCGGGACCGTTACCCTGACCAAAGGTCTTCCGTGCGACTGTACCCAGTTCACAATCCCAATCCACCTCAACATCGATTTCTTGCAGCTCGCCCTCATCGCGGAGAGCATCAATCCACCCCCTCAAATCGCCAAACTGACGAGGGACGATTTTGTTATGCATAGCACCGACTTGATTAGACATTTTACGCTCCGTTCTGTCTGTCTGAATTTAAGCTAACTCATTTGGCAGAGACGCCATAAATCATATAATTCTGAGGTTTTCGCGATCGCGGCTATCTTAGTCAATCGTTGGCCTTTCATGACCCCATGCAAGTACTGCATGGACAATTATGTGTCGGAAGAGAGACGTGGCTTCCACTTCCCACTTAGTTGCAATGTTTCCATCCGGCCTTCAATCGACGCAATGTCCTCATCTGAAGGGCGAACCGTCGGGGGATATCGCTGTCCGCCTCTTTCTGGCTCATAATCAAGGTTGATAGTCGCATCAGTTAAGACACGAGACCACTTTCCAGTCCCAAAAAGATGAACATTTGCGTCGCGTCGTCTAACGCTGGGGTCTAGACCGGCACCCCAGTTGGCCGGATAGATCAGGATATCTCCCTCGCCGGCATGGACCCGCCAAGCATACGCCCAATCAACGGCCTCGTAATCATGTACATCAATATCTTCGTCAACGACCGTTACATGCTTGTATCGAACGTGGGAGGAAGAATCTCCCCAAAGGGCAGCGGCAACCTGTTTTGCCTGACCACGATATGTCTGATTTATAGAGACGTTCAGATTGACGGCTGCCTGTATCGGATGGCCGAATACATCCACTACGCCGGGAACTCCAGCGCTTTCTAGTGCGTTCCAAGCGACTGCAGACCGATGGATAGAACTCATAATCGGATTTTCCCCGATGCTTCCGGGGATAGCGCCTTCCACGGTTCCTCGGAAAATAGGATCGTCACGGTGCATAATCGCTGTTACCCGCGTAGTATGTTTTTTTGATCGTTCCGGAGCGTAAAAGCCGGTGAATTCGGCGTATGGACCTTCTTCTGTAAATGTCGACGGATCAGTTGATATCCACCCCTCGATTACGATTTCGGCGGAGGCGGGCACCTTCAATGGGACTGTCTCGCAATCAACAAGATCAACTGGTTCACCCCGTATCGCGCCCATGACATCGTATTCTGAAATACTACGCGGTACAGGCGCACCGGCGGTGAAGCCAAGTGCGGGTTCCCACCCTATCACGTAGGCGACCGGCATCTCGCTACCCGATTGCTGGTGTTTTGAAAAATGACCGCCCCAGTGCTGCGCTCTCCATAAGAGGACAGGAATCTCTGCAGGACCACCGACCATCCCGCGATAGATACCCACGTTATGGACATCTGTATCGGGGTCTTTGGTAACACAGCCAGCATAGGTAAGGACATAACGGCCGCCATCCAGCCGATTCCACTTTGGCACTGGAAATTTTAAGAGATCAATATCGTCTCCAGTAATTATGTTGTCTTTCACCGGGCCATGCTTGACCGTCCGCGGTTCAATTCGCTCTTGGAATATAGTTCTACATATACTGACTAATTCTCGCGCTGGTGTGTCTTGTGGTAGCCCAAACATCATTGCGATCCGCGAATAGCTCGCATGGCCACCTGTGAAAATCCGAGAACACAGGGTTTCGGGGCCATTATAATCCTTAATATTCGAAAATAGAAATGCCGGCCCGTCGCCGCTTCCCTGCATCACACGAATTATATTACCTAGCTCTACGTCCCAGTCGACTTCGCCCTTGATCTCTTCTAATTCTTCAGCGTCGCGTAATGCTTCGATCCAGCCACGAATGTCCCCAAAGACTGCCGGCCCGCGTGATATTCCGGAACTACTCATTAAACTCTCCCAAAGCTCTGAACCTTTATTGTTGAGGTTTAGCGTTAATCCGGGGAGGATACCAGCGCAGCGATATTCACTTCAGACATGGGCTCATGCGGTAATAAGATGCTTGCATTGAGGTCGACGCGGTAAAATAGAATTGAGGGGTTATCACATACCTAGCTATCAGATTAGAAGGAACAGGGAGAATCTATCGACCACTTTCATATGTCCCGGTAGACCTGAGATTGGTTGATGATATCTTGACTCGCTACCTGCCATGAGCAAACGATGGTAGGCAATTTTACGCAGGCGGGTTATGGCGTCTAAATATCAAATGATCGACGATAGACCGCAGGAAAATGTTTTTCGCGTGAGACGGGCCGCGTTTACTGACCCTGAAACATTCGAAAGAGAAATTGAATGCATCTTTAATCGTTGCTGGCTTTATATTGCCCATGAAAGTCAGGTGCCGGAGCACGGAGATTTTGTTGCGACGCGTTTGGGCACCTATCCAGTATTCATAATCCGAGGTGGCGACAGTATAATCAGATGTTTTTACGATGCCTGCAGTCATCGCGGCTCAAAGTTAACCGGGCGCTTATCCGGAAACACAAAGACAATTAAATGCCGTTATCATGGCTGGTGTTTTAACGCCGAGGGCGATTGTACCTTAGTCCGTGGTGGTAAAGAAGCATACCGGCCTGCCGATCTTAATCGAATGGGTACCGCCCTACGTCCGATTGAACAATTCTCGTCCTATAAAGGGTTTCTATTCGGGTGCACAGACCCGAAAGCACCACCGCTGGAGGATTTCCTCGGAGGTGCAATGTCTTTCATAGATCTAATCGCTGACCAAGCGCCTGACGGTATGGAAGTTTTGCGGGGCGAAAGCCGCTACATGATGGAGGCTAATTGGAAGCTACAGACCGAAAATTCGACGGATGGTTACCACGTTGCGACTGTTCATCGGAATTTTGCGACGACTGTAGGTTATCGGGAAACACTGACACCCGATGGGAAGGAGGGTATGGCGAAGACCGAGGCAAGCCGAATTCTCAGCCTTGAGAAGATCAATTCTGGCGGCTACGACGTTGGTAATGGTCACATGATCAACTGGGCCGATCGCGGGAATCCTGCAGCAGGACCGTCATGGCCGCAACGCGAGGCACTGCTCCGGAAGTATTCCAAAGGAAAGGTGAAATGGATGTTGGAACGGGGTAGAACGGTCACGATTTTCCCGAACCTGCTACTTAACGATGTCGCATCCACCTGCATTCGCGTCTGGCGACCAATTGCCGTAGGCGTGACTGAAATTGAAACCTGGTGTGTCGCGCCGAGAGGAGAAACCTCTGATGCCCGCCGCGCCCGAATTCGGAAATACGAGGATTTCTTTTTTCCTGCCAGCCTAGCTGTCCCAGATGACGTACGCGCTATGGAGGGAGGATATACCGGTTCCCAAGCCCTGGACGACGGTTGGAATGATCTTGCTCTTGGACATAAAACACTTATTGAAGGCGCAGACATGGCCGCACAGGAACTGGGCGTTGTGCCCGTTAACAGCAACCCGGGCCGGGAAGTAGAAACGCCATTCTTTGCATTTTGGCGGGAGTGGGCGGCGCGCCTCTCCGTATGACTATTTTAAGCCAAGAGTATGCTGAATTCCTCTATCGAGAGGCCTGGTATCTAGACAATAGACGCTGGGACGATTGGCTATCGATTTATGCCGAGGATGCAACCTACTGGGCGCCAGCGATGGTGGGTGACGAAGAATGGACCGACGATCCCGATAATGATGTTAGCCTGATGTATATGGATCGAGCTGGCCTCGAAGCCCGTATATTTCGGATAGAGGGAACAGACTCATATGCCACCGATCCGCTTCCTCATACCACACATTTGGTGACCAATGTCCTAACACAGGGTGAGAGGGATGACCTTATTATCGTCTCAGCTGCATGGATGGTGCGAAGTTATTCGAGAGTGCGTGGCTCAATTTCCCGGGGAGGACTCTATGAATTTGCGTTACGTAAGTCGTCGGGTGGACTGAAGATCGTACGAAAGAAAATCTTCATTCATGACGACCGGATAGTCGGACCCATCGATATATATAACATCTGACTATTCATCATCGAAGTTAGCTGCAATTTTGATAGACCTTCACTTCCCGCTGAAGTCATCTCAGCTCATTATTAGCCAAAGTGCGAGAACGCCCGTCTATACCGTTTTAGAGCGTGTTTGCGGCATTTTGACAAAAACTCTATCCTTTAGATGCCGGAAATAAGCGGAGCGAACCTATGTTCTTGAAAAACGCTTGGTATGTTGGTGCTTGGGGC
>CETH01151915.1_pt1 | contig 27969 bp, 28 predicted proteins | sample 361461 | NCBI WGS metagenome assembly CETH01 (sample SAMEA2622695, study PRJEB7988) | marine metagenome | isolation source: saline water (ENVO:00002010), including
TTTAGTGCTTTTCAACTAAATTGGGACACAAATAAAATTTATACAAATCGCTCATCACAATATAAAATTATATAATGCAGTCACTTTTTAGGTCATTTTTCACTGTCAGTTTTTATACTTTTCTTAGTCGTATTTTGGGCTTCATTCGTGACATATTGATCGCAAGGTTTATTGGATCTACTGTAACGGCAGATGCATTTTTTGTTGCATGGCGTATTCCTAACTTTTTTCGCCGTGTACTAGCTGAAGGTGCCTATAGTGCTGCACTTATTCCTGTTTTTTCTGGAGTGGTAATAGATTCTAAAAATGATCATGAAGCAGCAGATTTTGTTGAAAATACAATGTCATTACTCCTTTTTGTTACATTTAGTTTAACTATTATTTTTTTCTTTGGCATGCCATATATTATTCAAATATTAGCACCGGGATTTTCTAATAATAAAGAGGCATTTGATTTGTCTGTTCATTTTGGAAAGATAATTTTTCCTTATCTTATTTTTATATCTCTTGTTTCTCATTTTGCTTCAATTAATAATGTTCATGGAAAATTTATAGCAGGCGCCTTTGCTCCTGCCATATTGAATATTAGCCTTATTCTTTCTCTATTTGTTCTAACCCCACAACTGTCCTCAGCAGGTCATGCATTATCATATGGAGTTTTAATAGGAGGGATATTTCAATTTCTTTATTTATATAAATCAGTTTTAAAGTTATATCGTCCTCGCATTCGTATTCCAAAATTAAATGAACGATTAAAAAAATTTTTACGATTATTCTTTCCTGGTTTAATTGGCTCAGGCGTTATTCAATTAAATATTGTTATTGGAACAATTATTGCCTCATTTTTGCCAGTTGGTGCAATTAGTCATATTTATTATGCTGATCGCTTGAATCAATTACCTCTTGCTATTTTTGGTATAGCAATGGGCATTGTACTTCTTCCCAGTTTATCAAAAGCTATCAAGCAAAATAATCAGCAAGAAATTAAAGCAACACAAAATCGATCATTAGAATTTTCTTTATTAATCGCATTACCATCTGCCGCAGGTTTATATATTTTATCTTTTCCAATTATTAATATTTTATTTGAGCGAGGCGAGTTTTTATCTGAAGATACTTTTTATACTTCTAAAGTTTTATCAATTTTTGCGCTTGGTCTCCCTGCTTATATTTTAATTAAAGTTTTAGTAACATGTTTTTTTGCAAGAGAAGATACAAAAACCCCTCTATACGTTTCTATTGTTAGTGTTATTGTTAATATAGTGCTTTCTCTCTTATTGATAAGTAGTATGCGAGAGATGGGCATTGCCTTAGCAACAGCTATAAGTGCTTGGATAAATACTATATTACTTTTTCTAATTTTGCGGGTCAGAAACCATCTTTTGCTAGATATAAGATTAATTAAGAACAGCATAAAAATAATAATTTCTCTAATTACAATGATTTTTGGATGTTATGTTCTTAATGAAATGATTCTAGACAATATTGAAAATTTAAAATTCTTACTAAAACTAGCCAGTCTTCTCATAATAATTGTTTCTTCTACAATTATCTATTTAGGAATGATTTTTATGTTAAAAGTTCTCACAATTAGTGATCTAAAGGGTTATATAAGAAAAAATGAATAAACCAAAAAATAGAATTTTATCCGGAGTACAACCATCTGGAGATTTACATCTTGGTAATTATTTAGGGGCAATTAAGAATTTTGTTAATCTTCAAAATAAGTACGAATGTTTTTTTTGTGTTGTTGATTTACATGCTATTACAGTGTGGCAAGATCCAACATTAATAGCCCAAAAAACCAGAGAAGTTATTGCAGCATTTATTGCTTCAGGAATCGATCCAAAAAAAAATACTTTATTTGTTCAATCTCAAGTTCCACAACATGTGCAACTAGCTTGGATTTTTAATTGTGTAGCAAGAATGGGTTGGCTGAATAGGATGACTCAATTTAAAGATAAGGCTGGTAAAAACAGTGAAAATGTTTCAGTTGGTTTATATTCTTACCCTACTTTAATGGCAGCAGATATTTTAATTTATTTAGCAACACATGTTCCTGTAGGTGAAGATCAGAAACAACATTTAGAATTAACTAGAGATATTGCCCAAAAATTTAATAATGATTTTAAATGTTCTCTTTTTCCAACACCGGAACCTCTAATTTTTGGTGAAGCTACGCGCGTAATGAGTTTAAGAGATGGAACCAAGAAAATGAGTAAATCTGATGAATCTGAATATTCTCGTATAATGCTATCTGATGATAAGGATCTTATTATAAAAAAAATTAGGAAAGCAAAAACAGATACACATCCACTACCTAACAATATTGAAGATGCGAAAAAAAGACCTGAAGTATTAAATTTACTAACAATATTTGCAGCAATGAATGAAAGTGAAACCAAAAAAATTATTGATGAATATTCAGGAAAAGAATTTGCACAATTTAAAAAAGATCTAGGCGATTTAGTTGTTTCAAAAATAGAACCTATTTCAAATGAAATTAAAAAATTAATGTCTGACAAAGAATATTTGGATTCTATAATTCATGATGGTAAAGAAAAAGCCAGGAGTGTTGCAGAACCAGTTTTAAAGCAAGTGTATGAAATTGTTGGTTTTTTACATATATAATATCCCAAAATTATTTGTTTTTTTTAATTTTTTCTTACTAAAGCCATATTAATAACTATATAATAAGAGTATGTTTATACAGACTGAACAAACGCCCAATCCTCAAACTTTGAAGTTTTTACCTGGCAGAGTAGTTATGGATGAGGGAACAGCTTTTTATCAAGATGTTAAAGAAGCAGAAAATTCACCATTAGCACTAAAGCTTTTTAATAATGAAGGTGTGATAGGAGTTTTTTTTGGTGCTGATTTTATAACAATTACAAAGCAAGAAAATCAAGATTGGCAAATAATGAAACCTTCTATTCTAGCTTCAATTATGGATCATTTCAATTCTGGTGAAAAAACAATTCTGAATGAAGCAAAAGAAAAGAAGAATCTATCTGATCAAACGAAGAGTGAAGATATAGAAATTGTAAAGCAAATTAAAGAATTGCTAGATACACGTGTAAGACCAGCAGTTGCAATGGATGGCGGTGATATAGTGTATGATAATTTTGAAAATGGAATAGTATACTTAAAAATGCAAGGAGCATGCTCGGGCTGCCCAAGTTCAACTGCAACTTTAAAAATGGGTATTGAAAATATGCTTAAACATTACATACCTGAGGTGCAAGAGGTGAGACCTGTTGATGTATAATCCTTTTAAGTTTTTTACTTTAACTTTATTTTTTATAGGATTCCTTTTTCTTTTTAATGGATCTTATTTGTTTTTAAATACAATTATAAATCAAAAAAATATTTCAAAATTTACAATTAAAGATTTTGAAAAAAATGAATATTTTGGAAATAAGTATGAACATATTAATTCATCTCAAGTTAATTATTTGTATTCGGAAAAGGAAATTAAATATAATGATCCTTCAGTTTCAAAAAAAATAACAAACAATTTAATTGTTAAAATTAAAAGTAAACCAATTAATCCATCAATTATTAAACATATAAAATTAGAAAATAATTATAGTAATATCGTGAAAAACAAAAAATTGGATTTAAATCATTTTTCATCAAAAAAACAAGAATTTATAAAAACAGTTTTACCATTAATATCATATGAAAATCAAAAAATTATTTTAGAAAGAACTAGGTTAGAAAATTTTAGAAAACAGCTAGTGAATAATAAGACTCTTAAAAATGATAATTTGAATCATTTATATTCAATAGCTAAAAAATACAAAATTAAATATAAAAATAAACATAAACTAGATTTAGTTAATGAATTATTAGTTGTAGTTGATATTATTCCTAATTCTATTGTTCTGGCTCAAGCTGCAAATGAAAGTGGGTGGGGCAAATCAAGATTTGCTAAAGAATATAATGCAATATTTGGTGAATATACCTATGATTTCTCTAAAGGTGTGGTACCATTAAATAGGGAGCATGGTGAAAATCATTTAGTTAAAGCATTTTCTTCAATTGATAAAAGTGTTCAGTCTTATTTTAGGAATATTAATACTCATAATGCTTATAGAGACTTTAGAAAGGTTCGTAAGCTAATGCGCGATAAAAACAACTTTGCAAATATTGATTTACTTATAAGTAAATTAGATACGTATGCTGCAGATGAAAATTATACAAAAATAATATCATCTATAATTAAAACAAATAATTTAAAAAATTTTGATTTTATAAATTATTCTGTTTTAAGTTTATAAATAAAATTGGTGCCCAAACCATCTCCAGTTACCATCTTTATCTTTAGCTGTACAATTGAGTCTTGATCGTCCTTTATTTAATTTTCTATTTAACCTTATTTCTATTCTTTCATTAAATTTAAATAACTGCTTTTCTACTTGACCATCATTATCAAAAATAAAACAATCTAAAGAAGGTACTAATTTTGCGTCTAGAACAGAAAAACCTATAAATGGGGGATTTTCCTTTATAGTTGGATTAATAGGTATAAAATCATAAACACCTAAACCTTTTGCAGAAGCAGCAAATTTTACCCTATCTATTTCTCCATATTTTTCATTAAGAGAAAATCTTGGTAAATAATACATATTTGATGTTTCATTAATAACTCCTGAATGTTGTCCAAACGCAACCTTATATTTGTAATCTTTCAAAATTTCTATAATTTCACTATTTGTTTCTCCATAAGGATAAGCAAATAAATTAGGAATCTCACCTAACTTATCTAAAAAAATTTTATTAGCTAATTCTATTTCATTTTTTACGTCTTCTAAAGATAGATTAGGCATATGAAAATGACTGTGGGAATGTGCTCCAATAGTTACGCCCTCTTTTTTTAACATTTTTATATCCTCCCAATCCATGTAATTTTTACTTCTATTAGAGATAGTAGATGTATTCACAAAAAGAGTAACTGGCATATTGTATTTTTTAAACTTAGGCCAGCCTTCTAATAGGAATGATTTATCAGCATCATCAACTGAGATACCAATAACGTTACTGGGGAGTTTTCCATCATTAAGTATAGTATCGATAATAAATTCTAAATCTAAAATTGAATATTTTTCTTTCGAAAATTCTTCAATATGTGAATTTAATTGGTTAATAGTAACACTCGTGGATGGATATTTTGAAATCCCAAATTTATGGTACATAAATATAACTGCAGAATTTTTAACATTTTGCGCATGAAGAGATGTGTTAATTATTAAGAAAAAAAATAATACTATAAATTTAAAGCAATAAATAATATTGATATACTTCATATGATTTTGTTCTTAGATATTATATCACCATTACCAGAGTTTTGTGTTATTGATTATAATAAAATTGTAAAATCAAAAAAAATCATACAAACAAATAATGAGGTTTTAAGTGATAAAATTGCGAAATCATATTTAGGTCTTAGTAAATATTATAATTTCAACAAAAATTTAAAAAAAATTATCGTCACTACTGGTCCAGGTTCATATACTGCTCTTAGAGTGGGTATTGCTTTCATCTGCGGATTATCTGATACTATGAATTTGTCAATAGCTGGTCTATCATGTGAAGATCAATTTAATTTAATAAATAATCAAAACAATAAAAATATGGCGATTTTTTTAACTTCATCAAATCGACAAACTTTCTTTTGTTATGAACATAAAAAAAAATTTAAGTATCTTAAAATTGATATTAATAATATTCAAATTCCTGAAAATATTAATAAAGTTTTTTATAATAAGAGTAAATTACAAAATTTGTCAATAAATTTAAAGCAAAGTAAATTTAATCTAAAAAAAAATATAATTAATAATATAAAAAAAATCAAATTTTATAAAAATAAAATTATAAAACCAATTTATATTTCTAATAACAAGATTTTAAATTGATAAAAATTAAAAAATTAAGTATTGGCGAAATTAAATTTCTGACTGATTTTATTAAGTCAGAAAAAAATCATTATAATATTTTTTTAAATTTAGGATGGTCTTCACAAGAGTTAATTTTGCAATTAAACAAAAAAATAAACCTTTCATTTGGTTTATTTAAAAAACAAAAGTTAATTGCCTTTATTATCGGTAATCTGATTTTTATTGAAAAATTTTCAGAATATGAGATATTGTTACTTTATGTTAAAAAGACAAACCGTAATAATGGAATAGCAACCAATTTATTGAATCATATATTGAACAATAACAATAGTTTAAAATTGCAAAAAATTTATCTAGAAGTTGGAGCAGACAACAATATTGCAATAAATTTTTATAAAAAAAATAATTTTAAATTATTAGGTGTTAGAAAAAATTATTATTTTAACAAAAACAAAAAAATTGATGGATTACTTTTTACTAAATTTATATGAAAAATAACATTATAAAAAAAAATAAATCTATATTTATTAAATCATATGGATGTCAAATGAATGTTTATGATTCAGATAGAATAAAGGATCTTTTTGTTAATCAAGGTTATTCTATTTCAGACAAAGTTGAAGATGCTAACTTAATTGTTTTAAATACCTGTCATATTAGAGAAAAAGCTGCTGAAAAAGTTTATTCAGATATTGGTAGAATTAAAAAAATAAAACAAAAAAATGTTATAAAAAATTATAACCTAGTAGTTGCTGGTTGTGTAGCTCAGGCAGAGGGATTGGAGATGAAAAAACGTGCTCCAGAAATTGATATTATTGTTGGCCCACAATCTTATCACAAATTACCCTCAATGATTACCAGTACTAATGAAGTAATTAATGATGAATTTTTACAAAATGAAAAATTTAAAAATTTAGTCTATAATTCTTCAAAAAAAGTATCAGAATTTATAAGTATTCAGGAGGGTTGTGATAAATTTTGTTCGTTTTGTGTAGTTCCATATACAAGGGGGCCAGAATTTTCTCGTCCAATAAATGATATAATAAAAGAAATTAAAAATTATGCAGGAAATAAAATTCAAGAAATAATTTTATTAGGGCAAAACGTTAACGCTTATCACGGCATTGGACAAGATGGAAAATCTAAAGATCTGTCATATTTGATAAATAAGATTAGTGAATTAAGTGAAATAAAAAGAATTAGATATATGACATCTCACCCCATAGATATGAGTGAGTCGCTAATAAAGGCGCATGGCTCCAACTCAAAACTTATGCCATTTCTGCATTTACCTATTCAGTCTGGTTCTGACAATATTTTAAAAAAAATGAATAGAAAGCATTCAGTCAATGATTATCTTGAAATAGTATACAAAATTAAATCATATCGCCCTGATATAGCTTTATCTTCAGATTTTATAGTTGGATTTCCTGATGAAACTGATTCTGATTTTGATTTAACAATGAAGTTTATTGAAAAAGTTAAATTTGTTATCGCATATTCATTTATGTATAGTTCAAGACCAGGTACTCCTGCTCAAAAAAAAGATAATATTGATTTAAAAACAAAAAAAGCTAGGTTGACTGCATTGCAATCTCTTCTTAAAGAACAGCAAATTAAATATAATAATTCATTTGTTAATAAAAATATGGAAATATTATTTGAAAAAGAAGGGAGATATAAGAACCAATATATTGGCCGAACTATATACAATCAAAGTGCCTTTATTAATCATTCTAACAATTTAATAAACAAAATTGTTAACGTTAAAATAAATAGATCTACAGATTTTGCACTGGAATGTCATATATGAGCAATATTCTTCATTCTTTAAATATTGAATTCAATGATAATAGTATTTTAAGTAGTCTTTTTGGGATTGATGATTGCAATATTCAAACTTTAGAAAAAATAAATAATGTTAAGATAGAATATAGAGGAAATAAAGTAAAAATAGTCGGATCAAAAAAGTCAATTGTGGATACGCGCAAAGAATTGTTAAATTTATTTGAAGAAGCTAAAAAGGGTGTTGAAATTGATGAAGAAAAAATAAAAGATAACAAAAGCATACTTGCTTTAGAATCCAATAAAAGTGAAGAAATTGATTTATTTATAAGTACTAGAAAAAAAAAAATAATACCTAGATCACATAATCAAAAGATTTATTTTAAATTACTCAACTCGAAAGATATTGTTTTTGCAGTAGGTCCGGCAGGAACTGGAAAAACATACATTGCAGTTGCAAAAGCAGTTGCAGCGTTGCTAACAGGAAAAGTAAAAAAAATAATTTTATCAAGACCTGCTGTAGAAGCTGGGGAAAAATTAGGTTTTTTGCCTGGAGATTTAAAGGAGAAGGTAGACCCTTTTTTAAGACCAATCTACGATGCTCTTTATTCAATGCTACCTTTTGATCAAGTAGAAAAAAAAATAGCTAACAATATAATTGAAATAGCTCCGATTGCTTTTATGAGAGGACGAACACTTGAGGATTGTTTTATTATTCTAGATGAAGCTCAAAATACAACTAAAACACAAATAAAGATGTTTTTAACTAGATTAGGAAAAAATAGTCAAATGGTTTTAGTTGGAGATATTACACAAATAGATCTTGTTTCAAGAGAAGATTCTGGATTATTAGATGCTGTTAAGAAGCTAAAACCATTGGACGATATAGGATATATTAAATTAAATGATAAGGATGTTGTAAGACATAACTTAGTTCAGAAAATTATAAATGCATATGAAAAAAATGATTACAACTGAATGTTTCTGTAACTCAAACAATTGGCCTAGGAGATTAGGTAAGATTAAAAAAATTAACAAAAAAATCATTCTATTCACCAAAGTTTACTTTGATAAAAATTATAATTACTTTTTAAATTTAATTTTTACTAATGATAAAGAGTTAAAAAAATTAAATTTCAAATATAAAAGACAGAAAACCTCTACAGATGTTTTGACTTTTGTGATAGAGAATAATAATAAAAAATTCAAAAACAAATTATGTGATATTTTTTTTTCTTCTGAAACCATAATAAAAGATGCTAAAAAAAATAATGTTGACTTTTACGAACATTATACCCATCTTTTAATTCATAGCTTCTTACATATAAATGGTTATAATCATAAAACATTATCTGATTTTAAAAAAATGCAAAAAATTGAAGTAAAAATTTTAGATATTATGGGGATTAAGAATCCATACTTAAATTAATTTTATGAATAGTAAAAATATAGATAAAAGTAGTGGATGGAAAAATTGGATAATAAAAAAACTGTTATCCGATGAAGCCACTAAAGAAGAAATTCTTAACTTTATTGCTGTTGATGAAGAAGAAAATAATAATCAATTTGAATCATTTGATGATAACAATGAAAAAAATTTAATAAAAAATATTTTAGAATTAAACAAAAAAAGTGTTGAAGATATTATGGTACCTAGAGGGGAGATAATATCAGTAAGTAAAAATCAATTATATGAAGATATTCTAAAGGTTATAAAAAAAGAAGGTCATTCTAGAATGCCTGTTTTTGAAAATAATCTTGATAATGTATTAGGTTTTTTTCACATAAAAGACTTTATTAATTTAAGTCAAAAAAATTTTAATTTGAGCAATATTTTAAGAGATGTATTATATGTGGCCCCTAAATCACCTATTCTTGATTTATTGAAAAGAATGAGAACATCCAGCATTCATATGGGTTTAGTAGTTGATGGTTTTGGTGGAGTAGATGGATTAATTACAATTGAAGACTTAGTTGAAGAAATTGTTGGAGAAATAGAAGATGAGCACGATGCTGAAGATCAAGATGAGTTAATTATTAGTTCCAATAATAATTATTTGCATGTAGATGCATCTTACAAAGTTGAAGATTTAGAAAAATTTTTTAATATTTCTCTTAATTATGACAACCAGGAAGAAGTTGACACAGTTGGTGGATTAGTGTTTGCAGAGATTAATAGAATTCCAAAAAATAATGAAATTTTTGATATAAATAATCTATTAAAAATAAAGATTATAAAAGCTACTGAAAGAAAAATCATATCTGTAGAAATACAAAGATTAAAAAATTGATTTTAATATATTTTTTAATACTCGGTATATCTACTTCACTATTATTTCCACCATATTTTATGCTACCATTAGGCTTTATTACATTTCCATTGCTGATAAAGCTTATTTCCAAATTAAATAAATTTAATAGCATCAACACTTATTTTTATTCTGGTTTTTGGTTTGGTTTTGGCTTTTTATCAATTTTTTTAATTTGGATATTTAACCCATTTCTAGTTTTTGAAGAAACAAAAAATTATGCAGCTATATCAATTATTTTAATATTGTTTCTTTCTTCAATTTTTGGTTTTAGTTTTATTTTTTTTAAATTTATCCAAAATGATTTTTATAGAATAGTTTTTATTCCCTTATTGTTTACATTAATAGAGATAATATTTGCAAATATAATTTATGGATTTCCCTGGGTTTCCTTTTCATTAGTTGGTTCTAATAATATAGTCACTTTAAATGTAATTAAAGTATTCGGAACTTATTTTACCTCTTTTTTAACAATACTACTTTTTATAACACCTTATTTATTAATAAACTTTATCAAAGAAAAAAAAATAATTTTTTTCGTTATTTTATTTTATTTAACAATATTTATTATTTTTATAATTTTAAATATTTCAATGAATGTATCAAAGAAAATGGAAAAATTAAATATTGATATTATTCAGTTAAATAACCCAATTATTAGTGAAAAAAATCATAATTCAAGTCAGATAGCTGATGTGATAAAAAATCATATATTATCATCTCAAGCAGATATTATAGTTTTTGCAGAAAATAATTATCCATTTGTTATTGAAGATTTAAATCAACTCAAAATTAATAATTTTGTAAAAAAGGGACAAACTGTAATCATTGGAGGAACAAGAAAAGAAAATAATGAATACTTCAATAGTTTTATTTTAGGTAATTCAAGTACTTTAGAATATTTTGATAAAAAAATTCTTGTACCATTTGGAGAATTTATACCACTTAGAGAATATTTAAGTATTTTTGAATTTATTGCTGGAACAAATGATTATAGCATAGGGACAAAAGATAGATTAATAAAATTTAATGACAATTACACTATTATTCCTGTAATTTGTTATGAAATTATTTTCTTTTGGAAATTGATTAATGATATTAATCTTAATGCAGATTTTATAATCAATATTACTAATGATTCTTGGTTTGGTAATTATGTAGGTCCTTATCAGCATTTTTATTTGGCTAAACTTAGAGCAGCAGAATTTAATAAACCTTTAATACGAGCATCAAATAATGGTATATCAGCAATTATTGATCAAAATGGTAAAGTATTGAAATCTACATCTTTAAATAAAAAACAAATACTTAGTTATAAACTTCAATACTATAAATCTTCTAATATGATAAAAATTCATAAATATTTTAATTTATTATTAATAGTCTTAATTCTATTTTTTGTATATTTAATATTTATAAAGAATGAAAAGTTTTCAAAAATATAGATTATATGGCCGTCTTAGAGGCAGGAGAAGTAAAAATATTACGAATGATCAATATCATAATCTTTTACAACCTTTTAAAAACAATAATTTAAATATAGATGAAAAAAATATTCTTGATATAGGTTCAGGAGTGGGTGAAAATGTTTTTTTTTTATCAAAAAAAAAAGAAAGGAATATTTTTTCTTGTGACAAATATATAGATGGAAATATAAAAATTATTAATAATATTAAAAAAAATAAATTAAAAAATATATTTGTATATCATGCAAATGTTCATGAATTACTAGATCAAATATTTAAAAAAAATTTTTTTACCGAAATTTGGATACTATTTCCAGATCCTTGGCCTAAAAAAAAACATCATAAAAGAAGACTTTTAAATATTTCTTTTTTAAAAAAAATACATAATTATATGAAAACTGGTGGTAATTTATATATTGCCACTGATTCTAATTCATATTTGGTTAGCATTTTACTAGACATTTACACAATAAAAAATTTTTTTATTTGGGAAAATCAAACTGTGGAAGGATGGGAATATATAAATAACAACTTACCAAAAACAAAATTCTATAAAAAAGCTGTTAAATCTGGGAGAAGTCCCTTTTTCATAAAGTTAAAAAAATTATAAGCTTGAGTTTTTTTATTATTTTATTATAGGATGGTTTAACATTTGAAAAATTCAAAGGTGGGATTTCCCGCCTTTTTTTTGGTGAATTATATGGCAAAAAAAAGAATTAAAGTAATTAAAGAAGATATGCTCCAAGTCGCAAATAATGTAGCGCTAGAGAAAAATATAGATGAAGACTCTGTATTTTCTGCAATGGAACAAGCTCTTGAAAAAGCGGCGAGAGTTAAATATGGTTTTGAAAGAGACATTAGAGTAAAAATTGATAGATCAACAGGTGATATGACATTAAATTCATATTTAGAAGTTGTTGAAAATCTTTCAGAAGAAGAACAATCAAGACAAATATTATTTAAGGATGCACAAAAAATAAATCCAAATATAAATTTAGGAGAGTATATAATTAAAGAACTTCCACAGATAGAATTGGGAAGAGTTGCAGCACAAAATGCTAAAGGTGTAATTATTCAAAAGGTTCGAGAAGCTGATAAGTCAAAACAATATGAAGAATATAAAGATAAGGTTGGTGAAATAGCCGTAGGAATAGTTAAAAGAATTGAATTTGGAAATCTAATAGTTGATCTTGGTAAAAGTGAAGCAATAATTAAAAGAGAAGAACTAATACCAAGAGAAACTTTTAAAAATGGTGATAGAGTTAGAGCTTATATTTATGAAGTAAAAAATGATTTGAAAGGATACCAAGTTTTTTTATCTAGAACTCATCCTCAGTTTTTATCAAAACTCTTTCATCAAGAAGTGCCGGAAATATATGAAGGTGTAATCATTGTTAAAAGTGTTGCTAGAGATCCAGGTTCAAGAGCAAAGATAAGTGTTTTTACTGATGATTCCACTATTGATCCTGTTGGTGCGTGTGTTGGAATGAGAGGGTCCAGAGTTCAAGCAGTGGTAAATGAACTACAAGGAGAAAAAATTGACATAGTTACTTGGTCAGATAATCAAGCTACATTTTTAGCCAATGCTTTAGCTCCAGCTGAAGTAAGCAAAATTTTTTTATATGAAGAAAAAAATAAAGTTGAGGTTGTTATTCCTGATGAACAATTAAGTCTTGCAATTGGTAGAAAAGGACAAAATGTTAAACTTGCATCCAATTTAACAAATTTAGAAATTGATATATTAACAGAACAGGAAGAGTCAGAAAGAAGGCAACAAGAATTTAAAGACAAAAGTTCTATGATTGCAGAACTATTAGATGTTGAGGATGTCATAGCTCAACTACTAGTTACAGAAGGATATGTATCTGTGGAATCTATATCTTCAGAAACTGTTGAAAACATTGAAAAAATTGAAGGATTTGATACAGAATTAGCAAATGAGATTATACTTAGAGCTAACAACTTTTTAAAAGATCAAGATACTGAGAATAAAAAAATTATTGAAGAAAAAATTAAAGATGAAGAGCTTATAAATTTAGAGGGCATAAATAATCAAATGTTAGCATTGCTTGCTAAAGAAAATATTTTAACTTTAAATGGGTTTGCTGAATTAGCATCATTTGAATTGGTTGATAAGGAAGAAGGAATTTTTAGAAGTTTAGATATTGAAGAAGATCATGTAAATAAAATGATAATGAAAGCTAGAGAGAAGTGGTTTTTAGAAGAAAATAAATAATTAGAGGAATCAAAATTGGAAAAAAATAAAGATAAAAGAAAAAAACCACTCAAATTATCCTCTTCTGGTAGACTGCAAATTAGAAAAAATTTGGGACCAGCGGGTGATAGAGCTGGATCAGGTGGTAATAAAAAAACTATTCAAATAGTTTTCAGAAATAAAAATAATCAACAAAAAAGTTCATCTACTGCTAAATCTAATTTTAGAGGGTCTTCTTCTTTTCGTACTCCATCTATTCAAACACAAAATAATACACTTGGTTCTCTAAATAAAAATAAAAATTTTGAAAATAAAAATAAGCGAAGTCAAGACTCTAAAAAAAATCAACCAAAAAAATCAACCTTAAAACCAATTGAAGATGAATTTAGCAAAACTGATGCTAAAAAAATACTTGAGCAAGAAGAACAAGAATACGATAGATTTCCTAGCCTAGCAAAAATTAAAAGAGCTAGAGAAAAAGAAAAACTTAAAAGTCAAGATAAAGAAGATGAAACAAAGATTTCTCGTGAAGTTTCTATTCCTGAAATCATAACAGTTCAAGAATTAGCAAATAGAATGGCTGAAAAAACTGCTGATGTAGTGAAAGCATTAATGAAGCTTGGGGTAATGGCTAACGCGACACAAGCACTTGAAACAGATACAGCTGAACTTGTAACACAAGAACTGGGTCATAAAGCAGTTAGAGTGAATGAAGACGATATATTAAAAGAAATTGAAGATTTTGAAGATCCTAAAGATAGTTTGGAAACCAGAGCTCCAGTAGTTACTATCATGGGTCATGTTGATCATGGAAAGACAAGTATTCTAGATGCATTTAGAAAATCAAACGTAGTTGATGGAGAATCTGGAGGTATTACACAGCACATTGGCGCTTATCAGATTAATAATAATAATAAAAAAATTACTTTTATAGATACTCCAGGCCATGCCGCTTTTTCAAATATGAGAGCTAGAGGTTCAAAATCAACTGATATTATTGTTTTGGTTGTTGCTGCAGATGATAGTTTAAAACCACAAACAATTGAGTCAATTTCACATGCAAAATCTGCTAAAGTTCCAATAATAGTTGCAATAAATAAAATTGATCTACCAAATGCAGATCCAGAAAAAGTAAGAAATGATTTACTTACACATGAAATAGTTGTTGAAAAATTAAGTGGAGATGTGCTCGATGTTGAAATTTCTGCAACAAAAAATATTAATCTTGATAAATTGGAAGAAGCAATACATTTACAAGCAGATTTATTAAATTTAAAAGCCAACAAAAATCGTACTGCTAGAGGAACAATTATAGAATCAAAATTAGAAAAAGGTAGGGGTTCAGTTGCTACTGTACTAGTTCAAAAAGGGACATTAAAAGTTAGTGATATATTTGTTTCTGGTTCTGAATGGGGGAAAGTCAAAGCACTGATTGATGATAAAGGAGCAAGTGTTAAAGAAGCAATTCCTGGAATGCCTATTGAAGTACTGGGTTTTGACTCAAATCCACTTGCAGGTGATGATTTTATAGTTGTTGAAAGTGAAAGTGTTGCTAGAAAAATTTCAGAATTTAGATTTGATAAAATGCAAATTCAAAAAAATAAAGTAGTTAAAACTAATGTTGAAGAAATGTTTCAACAAATTAATCAAGGTCAAGCTTCTCATTTACCGGTAATCATAAAAGCTGATGTTCAAGGATCTGCTGAGGCAATTGAAAATTCAATAATTCAACTTTCTACAGAAGAGGTAGCTGTATCTGTTATTCATAAAGGTGTTGGGGCCATTACTGAAAGTGATGTAGCTTTAGCAAATTCTGGAAAAGGTTTTATAGTTGGTTTTAATGTAAGGGCATTACCTCACGCAAGAGATGCAGCAAAAAGAGATGGTGTAGATATAAAATATTATTCAATAATTTATGAACTAATTGATGACATAAAATCTCTTTTATCTGGTTTACTTAAACCTGATATTTCTGAAAAAATTACAGGTAATGTTGAGATAAGAGAGGTATTTAATATATCAAAAGTTGGTAATATTGCCGGATGTATGGTTATTGATGGTCAAATTTCAAGAAGTTCAAAAATAAGATTATTAAGAGACAATATTGTTATTCATACAGGAAAAATAAGTAGTCTTAAAAGATTTAAAGATGAAGTAAAAGATGTCAAAAATGGTTTTGAATGTGGTATTATGATCGATAATTATTCAGATATTAAAGTTGGAGATAATATTGAAGCTTTTGATGAAATTGAGCAAAGTAGAAAAATATAATTTAAATAGATATTAGATGTCTTCACAGAGACAAATTAGGTATGGAGAGTTAATACGATCTATAATAAGTGAGTGTTTGTTAAAAGAGGATTTTTATGATCCAAGTTTTAAGCCATATTCAATAACAGTATCTTTTGTAAAAATGTCAAAAGATTTAAAATTCGCTAACGTGTATTTAATGCCATTAGGAGGAAAAAATCAAAATCATTTTTTAGAAAACATAAATAATAAAAAATATATTTTTCAAAAATTTTTATCTAAAGCTAAATTACAATCTAAATTTACACCAAAAATTAATTTTTTTATTGACGACACATATGATGAGGCAGAGAAAATTGAACAACTTCTTCTTAATAAAAAGGTCTCAAGAGATTTAAATGAATGAAAAAACTCAAGGTTGGATAAATTTATATAAGCCAAGTAATATTTCCTCTAACCATGCTCTTACATTGATAAAAAAAAAATTTAGAGTTAATAAAATTGGGCATGCAGGGACTCTAGATCCTTTGGCGGAAGGCATTTTGCCTATAGCAGTAGGTCAAGCAACCAAGTTAGTAAAATTTATTAGTAATTATAATAAAAAATATATATTTAAAATTAAATGGGGAGAGCAAACATCCACTGATGACTCAGAAGGATATGTTATTAAATCTTCAAGTAAAATCCCTAAAAGAAATGATTTAAAAAAAAAATTGTCCAAATTTATTGGATATATTGACCAAATACCTCCAGCAGCATCGGCAATAAAAATAAATGGAGTACGTGCTTATAAACTATTTAGAAAAAATCAAAATTTTGAATTAAAATCAAGAAAAGTATATGTGAAAAAAACTAAATTACTAAAAACAACTGATTATAATTTTTCAACTATTGAAATAGAGTGTGGTAAAGGCTTTTATGTAAGAAGCTTAGCGAGAGATTTGGCCTTATCATTAGGTGCATTTGGACATGTTTCTTACTTAAAAAGAGCAAAAATTGGAAATTTTGATCAAAATTCTGCGATTTTACTGGACGATTTATTAAAAATAGGACAAACGCATTTCGAATTTAATTGTATCCATACTTCAATGTCTATGCTGGACGACATCTTGGCATATGAAATTGAAAATAAGGAAGATCAAACAAATCTTTCTTTTGGTAGATCAATTTATTTAGATTTGAAAAAATTTAATAAACCACCTTTAAATTCAACAGATGATAAAATAGTTTTTTTATCTAAAAAGGGAAATGTTGTTTCCTATGGCAAATTAGATGGAAATTTGTTTAAACCAAAAAAAATATTTATATAGGAGTATCGATGTCGATAAATAAAGAAGTTAAAAAAAATATAATTAAAGATTTTTCAACTAAAGATAATGATACTGGATCTCCAGAAGTACAAATAGCAGTTTTAAGTGAGAGAATAAATAATCTAATTGAACATTTTAAATCTCATAAACATGACAACCACTCCAAAAGAGGTTTGGTAGGACTTGTGAACAGAAGAAAAAAATTATTAAACTATTTGTCCAAAAAAAATAATGAAAAATATAATGAATTAATAAAAAAACTTAATATTAGAGGTTAATTAGAAAGAGAAAAGATGTTTGATGTAAAAAAAGTAGAATTAGAATGGGCAGGAAAAAAATTAATTTTAGAAACTGGTAAAGTTGCAAGACAAGCTGATGCTTCAGTAATTGCTACTTATGGAGACACTACAGTAATGGCAAATGTTGTTGCTGCTAAAGAAGCAAAACCAGATATTGATTTTTTTCCTTTGACTGTTAATTACCAAGAGAAATTTTATTCAGTTGGGAAAATACCTGGTGGTTTTTTTAAAAGAGAAGCTAGGCCAACTGAAAAAGAAACACTAATTTGTAGACTAATAGACAGACCGGTTAGGCCACTATTTCATAAAAGTTTTAAAAATGAAACACAGGTAACTTGTACAGTACTTTCTCATGATTTAAAAAATGACTCTGATATTGTAGCTATGGTTGCTGCAAGTGCTGCTTTAACATTATCTGGATTACCTTTTATGGGACCTTTGGGCGCTATTAAAATAGGCTTAATTGACAATGAGTTTGTTTTAAATCCAACTTTAGATGAAATTAAAAATTCTAAATTAGAACTTGTATTGGCAGGAACAAAAGAGGGTGTATTAATGATAGAATCTGAGGCACATCAATTGTCAGAAGAACAGATGTTGGAAGCTGTAGTTTTAGGTCAACAAAATTATAAACCAGTAATAGAAGCTATTATAGATTTGGCTAAAAAAGCTGCGAAAGATCCATGGATTCTTCCTGAAAAAAATCAAGAAATAGTAGATTTGCCAACTAAAATTAGTGAAGAATTTAAAAATGATTTTGTAAAAGCTTATAAAATACAAGAAAAACAAAAAAGATCAGACCAACTTGGTTCATTAAGAAACTTAATTGAAGAAAAATATGCATCGGAGACTGTCTCAGCTGTGGTTATTGCAGATTCAATTAAATCTATTGAGAAAGATGTAGTAAGAAATGAATTATTAGAAACAGGTAATCGAATTGATGGCAGAGATACTAAAACAGTAAGACCTATAATATGTGAAACAGGAATTTTAGAGAGAACTCATGGATCGGCATTATTTACCAGAGGTGAAACGCAAGCTTTAGTTGTAACTACATTAGGAACAGGTTTAGATGAACAAAGAATTGATGCAATTGAAGGTGAATACAAAGAAAATTTTATGTTGCACTATAATTTTCCACCTTATTCAGTTGGTGAAGTAGGAAGAGTAGGTTCAACTAGTAGAAGAGAAATAGGTCATGGAAAGCTTGCTTGGAGAGCTATTCATCCAATGTTACCTTCACAAGAGAAATTTCCATATACATATAGGATTGTATCAGAAATAACTGAATCTAATGGATCTAGTTCAATGGCAACAGTTTGTGGTGCTTCAATGTCTTTAATGGATGCAGGTGTGCCTATTGAAAAACCTATTGCAGGAATTGCAATGGGTTTAATAAAAGAAAAAAATAAACATGTCATTTTATCAGATATTTTAGGAGATGAAGATCATTTGGGCGATATGGATTTTAAAGTCGCAGGTACTCAAGATGGCATAACATCTCTTCAAATGGATATTAAAATTACTAGTATAACACCAGAAATAATGCAGGAAGCTTTGTCACAAGCTAAAGAAGGAAGAATGCATATACTAAAAGAGATGTCTAAAGCCATAGACAGACCAAAAGATTCTATTTCTAATTATGCCCCTACAATTACAACTATTAAGGTGCATAAAGATAAAGTTAGAGAAGTAATTGGCAAAGGTGGATCTGTGATTAGGGAAATAACAGAAAAAACAGGTGCAAAAATTGAAATTGATGATGAAGGTCTTGTTTCAATAGCTGCTGTTGACTCAAAATCAGGAAAAGCAGCGATAGATTGGGTTAAAAGTATTGTCGAAGAACCAGAAATTGGAAAAATTTATCAAGGAAAAGTTGTTAAAATTATGGAGTTTGGAGCTTTTGTCAATTTTATGGGATCTAAGGATGGATTAGTTCATATCAGTCAACTAAAAAAAGAACGTGTTCAAAAAGTTGAAGATGTTGTTAGTGAAGGTGATGAGGTAACAGTAAAAGTTTTAGATATTGATTCCAGGGGCAAGGTAAAACTCTCTATGAAAGAAGTTGATTAAAAATAATAATTTTATTTTCCCAAAAATTATTGGTCACAGAGGTGTTAAAGATCTTTATCCAGAAAATACATATACATCTATTTTGGCTGCGTTTAATTTGGGTTTAGAATGCGTTGAAATAGATGTAAAAATTAGCAAAGATAGAATTCCATTTTTATTACATGATGAGACATTTGATCGTACTACTAATGGTAAAGGAAATGCAAATTTAAAAAATTATTCGGATATTAAAAATTTGGACGCAGGAAGTTTTTTTTATAACAAAAAAACAAATATACATATTCCAACTCTTGATGAAATTTTACAAATTACAAAGAAAAAAAATAAATCATTAAATATTGAGTTAAAACCAAATATTAATTTAGAAAAAGAGAATGTTTATCAAATTATTAACATTGTAAAAAATTATGAAGATATTCCAATTTATTATTCTAGCTTTGATTTGACTTCTTGTATTGAATTAATATCAAAAATTAAAAATGCTTACTGTGGATTAATTATTGATAAATTTATAGATTATGATTTAAGACAAATAATTGAGTTATCAAAAAAATATAATTTTTACGCATGTGGATTAAATGCTAAAATTATTACTTCTGATGTAATAAATATATTAAATCAAAATAAATTAATTGTTTATACTTATTCTGAGCAAAATATAAATTATAAAGATGCTAAAGAATTATTTAACATAGGTGTAAAATCATTAGTTGTTGATGATCCAAAAGATTTGCTAAGTTTCTTATAACTTTTTTTTAGGTATTCCAATTATATTAAAACCACAATCGACATAGTGTATTTCCCCAGTTACAGCTAAAGATAAATCACTTACAAAATATAATGCAGAATTTCCAATCTCTTCAAGTAAAACACTTCTATTTAATGAAGAATTTTCTTCAGTATATTTATAAACTTCTCTTGCATTGGCTATTGCTGCGCCAGCCAAAGTTCTCATAGGACCTGCTGATATGGCGTTAATTCTTATATTGTTAGATCCTAAGTCTACACTCAAATATTTTACACTAGCTTCTAATGCAGCTTTAGCAACTCCCATAACATTATAATTAGGTATTACTTTTTTTGAACCATAAAAACTGAGTGTTAATATACTAGCCCCATTATTCAAAATTGGTTGAGAGAGTTTGGCAATTTTAGTTAGAGAAAAACAAGATATATTTAAAGAGTTTAGAAAATTTTCTTTAGATGTATCAATATATCTTCCATTTAAATCATTTTTGTCTGAAAATGCTACTGCATGTATAATAAAATCAATTTTTCCCCATTTTGTTTTTATTATATTAAAAGTTTTTTCAATTGAATCAGCTTTATTGAAATCACATTCTATTAGAAATGTTGAATTAATCTTACTGGCTAAAGGTTTTACTCTTTTTAAAAAAATATCATTTTGGTATGTGATAGCTATTTCTGCTCCTTTTTCAGATAACTTCTTAGCAATGCCCCATGCAATAGAATGATCATTAGCTACACCAAAAATTATTCCTTTTTTATTATTAAGCATTTAAATTTGATATTATTAATGAGGCATTAGTTCCTCCAAATCCAAAACTATTTGACATTATATTTTGCAAATCTTGATTTTCTAATGTTTTTAATAAAATATTACTATCTTGTGCCTTGGGGTCGAGTGTTTCAATATTTGCTGAACCACTTAAAAAATTATTTTTCATCATTAATATGCAATAAATCAATTCATGTACCCCTGTTGCTCCTAAGGAATGCCCCGTTAAAGATTTAGTGGAGCTCATTTTTGGAATCTTTTCTTTAAATACTTTTTTTATTGCTTCTAATTCTTTAATATCACCTATTGGAGTGCTTGTTCCATGTGTATTTATATAATCTATATTTCCTTTAATGTTTTTTAAAGCTTGCAACATACACCGTTCAGCACCTTCACCTGATGGTTGAACCATATCATATCCATCAGAAGTCGCCCCATAACCTGTAATTTCAGCATATATTTTTGCTCCTCTAGCTTTAGCATGCTCTAATTCTTCCAAAACTAATGTACCTCCCCCTCCAGCAATAACAAAGCCATCTCTATTCATATCATAGGCTCTAGAGGCATTTTTTGGATTGTCATTGAATTTTGATGATAATGCTCCCATAGCATCGAAAAGTATAGAAAGCGTCCAATGAAGTTCTTCTCCGCCACCAGCAAAAATAATTTTTTGTTTTCCCATTTGAATCAACTCATAGGCATTTCCAATACAATGAGAACTAGTTGAGCATGCTGATGTAATTGAATAATTAACTCCTTTAATTTTAAAAGGAGTTGCAAGTGTAGCTGAATTAGTGCTGGACATACTTCTCGGTACCATAAAAGGTCCAACTTTTTTAGAACCTTTGTTTTTTCCAAGTTCAAAAGATTGAAATAAATTTTGTGTTGATGGACCTCCTGAACCAACTATAATACCAGTTAATTCATTTGAGATTTCATTTTCTTTAAGACCTGAATCTTTAATTGCATCTTCCATAGCTATATAATTATAAGCAGCACCATCACCCATAAACCTTAAAAGTCTTCTATCTATTCTATCTTCAATATTGATTATAGGTTTTCCATGCACAAGGCTTCTAAAAGAATATTCTTTATATTCTGGAGCCGCACTAATTCCAGAATTTAGTAATTTAAGATTTTTAATTATAGTATCTTGATCATTTCCTATACATGAAACTATTCCTAAACCTGTTACAACAACCCTTTTCATATATTATTAATTTGAAATAAAAAGTCCCACTTTCATATCTTTAGCTTCATATATTTTTTTATCATCTGCTTTTAATATGCCATCAGCGACACCCAATATTAATTTTCTTAATATTACTCTTTTTAAAGAAATATGATAAGTAACTTTTTTTACAGTTTGTAGTACCTGTCCTGTGAATTTTACCTCACCAACACCTAATGCCCTCCCCTTACCTTTTTGTTCTAACCAACCTAAATAAAAACCTAACAGTTGCCACATTGCGTCAAGCCCTAAACAACCTGGCATCACAGGATCACCTTTAAAATGACAATCAAAAAACCACAAATTTGGTTTTATGTCTAATTCTGCAATAATTTCTCCTTTGGAAAATTGACCACCATCTTGATTTATATTAATAATTCTATCAAACATTAGCATAGGAGGCATTGGTAATTGAGCATTACCTTTTCCAAATAAGACACCCTTCGCACACTCAATCAACTCTTCATAATTGAAGGAATTTTGTTTCATAGTCTTATGATATATAATTTTGGCTTATAATCAATTATTACTTAAATATTATTTAAATAACATTTATTATTTTTTTTAACTCTTATTTTATTAACATTATTTTTTTTTACATCAAATAATGTAATTATATTAACCTCTTTATTAAAATTAAGTAAATAGTTAAGCGTTTTTTGAGCAGCAAGTAGACCGGCAATACCGGCTGCTATACCATTAACCCCAACTTTTTCACACCTTGGTAAATCAATATCATTTTTATTTGGGAATAAACAATTTAAGCAAATATGGTGTTTTTTATTATTATCAAATAATCCCAATTGCACATCATTTCCTATTACAGAACAAAAAATAAATTTTAATGCATGTATAGAGCAATATTCGTTAATTATTTTAGTATTATTCCAATCATCAGTTGTATCAATAATTATTGAAGAGTTGAACAGTATTGAGATATTAGATTTCTTAATATTTTCATTTATTATCTGTATATTTGCATTAGGGTTGATTTTTTGCAATCTATTTTTTGCTACATCAACTTTTTGCTTATTGAGATCGTTAATTGAAAATAAAATCTGACGATTTAAGTTACTTTTTTCAATTTTATCACCATCAATAATAGTGAGATTTTTTACTCCACTTGCAATTAAATATAGGCTTAATGGACATCCTATCCCACCTAGGCCAACTATGGTAATTTTTAAGTTTTCTAGTTTATCAATTTTTTCATTTGTATAATCTTTTAGTATAAACTGCCTACTAAATAATTCAAATTCTAAATCAGTATAACTCATTATTGTTTTTTATTAAATATTGTAACCATAATGAATAGACACTATCCCATCAAAAAGATCAATATATGATACTTTTTCAAATCCATTTTCAATAAGTTTTTGTTTAAGTTTTTCTTGAGTTGGAAAAAGCTCAATACTTTCATGAAGATATTGATATGCATTTTTATTATTTGCTATTAGTTTTCCCATTAATGGTAAAAAAAATGATTTGTATTTTTTATATATTTTTTGAGTGAATGCTGATCCTGGATTGCTAAATTCTAAACAGTAATAAATCCCTCCTGGTTTAAGTACTCTCTTTGCTTCTTTAATTGATTTTTTGATATCAGTAATATTTCTTAAACAAAAAGAAATTATATATTTATCAAAAATATCATCTTTAAATTTAAGATTTTCTGCATTTTGTATATGAAAGAATACATTTCTTTTTTTTATTGATTTTTTTGCAATTTCTAACATTCTATTATTTAAATCAATTAAATGAAGTTCACCTGTAAATTTTTTTGACAAAATTATCTGTGCAATATCACCAGATCCAGATCCGACATCAATAATTTTTTCTAATCCTTGTGGGTTTATCAATTCCACAAATCTTTTTTTCCACAGTTTATGGGTTCCTAGACTCATAATATTGTTCATTAAATCATAATTTTTTGCAACATCTGAAAAAACTTTTTGCACTAATTTTGTTTTTTTATTAGTGTTAACTTTTGTAAATCCAAAATTTGAAAGTTTACTCATTTTATAATGCCAGAATTACCTGAAGTAGAAACAACAATTAGAGACTTGAAAATTCTTAAGAACATAAAAATAATTAGAATTAATGTATATACAAAAAAATTAAGATATTCTGTACCAAATTCATTAAATAAATTAATTAAAGACAATAAAATAGTAAAAATCCATAGAATTGCTAAATATATAATTATTGATTTTAGCAATAATTTTTCATTAATAATACATTTAGGGATGTCCGGTAGACTAAAAATCGTTAAATCTGTATTTAAAAAAGAAAAACATGATCATTTAAAAATAGAATTCGAGAAAAATTTTTTTTTAATTTTTAATGATCCAAGAAAATTTGGTTTTTTAGATATAAGTAAATCATCAAAAATTAGTTCTTTAAAATATATATCTATACTTGGCTTAGATGCTTTAAGTAAAAAGCTTGATGCCAATTATATATATACGAAAATACACAAATCGGCTGTTCCAATTAAGCAAATACTATTAAATCAACATATAGTATCAGGCATTGGTAATATCTATGCAAATGAAATTTTGTTTGATGCTAAAATATCACCTTTTGTTAGAGGCAATGAGATAAAAATTAGTCAAATAATGAGACTATTAAAATCTATAAAAAAAATTCTTAATAAAGCTATTATATTTAGAGGGTCTAGTATAAAGAATTTTAGATCAACCAATGGCACTATTGGCAATTTTCAATCAAATTTTAAAGTATATGATAAGGAGGGTAGCAGAATTTCAAAATTTAAAATTAAAAAAACATCTCAATATGGAAGGGCCACTTACTATTGTCCTGAATTACAAAGAGATGTAAAAAACATAGAAGATAATTTAAATTGACTTTACTGAAATTAAATTTATAGAGCATAACTCTGATGGCCAATCACAAATCTGCTAAAAAAAGATCAATTCAATCAATATCTAGGAATATTGTTAATTCTCGATATTCAACCAAGATTAGAACTAGTCTAAATAACTTTAAAGAAGCCATAAAATCAAAAAAAGACCAACAAATTCAGACAGCTTTCAGTGAAGTCAACTCAATAATGGCTAAAGCCGTTAAAAAAGGTGTAATCACAAAGCATTTTGCTTCAAGAAAGTTATCCCTGTTATCAAATCAAATTAAATAATTTTTTTTTATTTTATATTTTTTTCACTTTTCTTCTTGATAAAAATACGTAAAGAGTGTTCATTAACATTATTATAATTGGTGGTTATAATATTTTAGAATTTTGATTTATTTACAATAAATTAATATTGTGATTAAAAGGAGGACAATGGATAATTCGCAAAACCTTTTTGATGATAATAAATGGTCCTCCCTAAAAAAAGATCTTAAAAAAACCGTTGGAGATAGTGCTTATAATAATTGGTTGAAACATTTAAAATATGTTTCATTCGAAAAAGACACCATTACATTTTCAGTGCCTACTAAATTTCTTAGAGATTGGATAGTTAATAATTATTCAGATAAAGTAAAAACAGAGACAAAAAAATATTTTGAAAAAATAGAAATAATTAAATTTGTAGTAAAACCAAATGGTGGCAGAATAGTTCCAGGAACTACAAGAACAATAAAATCAACTGATAATCATTGGAAATCTTCACTTGATATTAGAAATAATCAACAAACCTCATACCCTAGTGAATTTGGAGCTCCTTTAGATCCTAGATTTACATTTGATAACTTTGTTGTAGGTAAGCCAAATGAATTAGCTTTTGCTGCAGCGCAAAGAGTTGCTGAAGCAGAAAAAGTTTCTTTTAATCCACTTTTTTTATATGGAGGAGTTGGTCTTGGCAAAACCCATCTCATGCATGCAATAGGATGGAAAGTTAAAGAACTGCGACCTGAAAGAAAAGTAATATATCTTTCTGCTGAAAAATTTATGTATCAGTTTGTTAGAGCATTAAGATATAAAGATACATCTGCTTTTAAGGAACAATTTAGGTCAATTGATGTATTAATGATCGATGATGTTCAGTTTATAAGCGGAAAAGATAATACCCAAGAAGAATTTTTTCATACGTTTAATGCCTTAATAGAGCAAAATAAACAAATAGTTATTTCTGCAGATAAATCACCATCTGACCTTGATGGAGTTCAAGAAAGATTAAAGTCAAGATTGGGGTGCGGCCTTGTGGCCGACATACACCCAACTACTTATGAATTACGTCTTGGAATTCTGATTGAAAAAGCTAAAAAAAGAGGTGTAGAAATACCTCCAAAAGTCTTAGAGTTTCTATCACATCGAATCATTTCTAATGTAAGAGAAATGGAAGGAGCGCTAAATAGACTTGTTGCTCATGCTACGCTGGTTGGTACATCAATTTCAGTCGAAACAGCACAAATTGTTTTGCAAGATTTATTAAAATCATCAAATAAAAAAATCACAATAGAAGAAATTCAAAAAAAAGTTGCAGAACATTTTAATATTCGTATTACTGATATGCATTCCCCAAGACGTTCAAGATCAGTAGCAAGACCTCGTCAGATTGCAATGTACTTAGCAAAATCTATAACCTCAAGATCATTACCTGAAATTGGTAGAAAATTTGGGGGCCGCGATCACACAACTGTAATGCACGCTGTAAAAAAAATAGAGGAATTAAAGCTCTTGGATGTTAATTTTAACGAAGATATAGAATTATTAAAAAGACTTATAGATTCTTAAGTCAAATTTCTTTATATTTTCAATAATGAAACTTATTGTATCTAAAACGACTATATTCAAAACTTTATCACATTTACAAAATATAGTTGATAAAAAAAATGTTTTACCGATTTTATCAAATATTCTTATAGAAGCTGAAGACAATAATATTGTTTTGTCATCAACAGATATGGATATATCTATAACAGAAAAAATTAATTGTAATGTTATAGAAAGTGGCTCAACAACCATTAATGCTCAAATTATTTATGACATTATAAGAAAATTACCAGATTCAAGTGAAATAGAAATCATATCTAATGATGGTAAGATTTTATCACTACGTTCAGGCGAATCTCGCTTTTCTCTTGCATGCTTACCTAAAGAAGATTTTCCAATAATTGATCAAGCAAATGATGGAAAACAAATTACACTCGATGCGCAAGAATTAGGAAAATTAATTGATAAAACTAAATTTGCTATTTCTAATGAGGAAACAAGATATTTTTTGAATGGGCTATATTTTAATGCAACAGATAAAGAAAAAGATAATTATATTACTTTGGTTGGTACAGATGGACATAGGTTGGCAAAGTTTAGTTATCTAAACAATGCTAAAAGTAAAGAAATTCCAGGAGTAATTATTCCAAAAAAAACTATAAATGAACTATCAAAATTACTTTCAGAAAGAAAAGATAAAATTGAAATTAATATTACGTCAAACAAAATAGTTTTTTATATTGATAATATTGTTTTAGTTTCAAAATTAATTGATGGTAATTTTCCAGATTATAAAAGAGTTATACCTACAGATAACAAAAATATATTACAGGTGAACCGTAATAATTTTTTATCAGCCGTTGATAGAGTTAGCACAGTAGTAAATGAAAAATCTCCAGTTATTAAATTTAAAATATTAAAAAATCTTTTAAAT
>CETH01072460.1_pt1 | contig 27967 bp, 25 predicted proteins | sample 361461 | NCBI WGS metagenome assembly CETH01 (sample SAMEA2622695, study PRJEB7988) | marine metagenome | isolation source: saline water (ENVO:00002010), including
TTGATGAGGAACGAGTCAACCTTGCTGTTCGAACTCTAGTCAGGATCGGCTACGACAATATTGTGGGCGTTACTCCTCCCTCAGAACTTTCCAGTAGTCGGTTGGTCAACCACACACTTCCACGGGTCGAGTTCTCGGATTTGGGTGCCAACGTGTGTGTCGATGAATGGACGATAGTGGACGTTCGAGGAGAGTCGGAGTTTGAAACCGCCCACATCCCCGGAGCGCTAAATATCGCACACACTCGTCTCGCATCTCGTATCAATGAGGTCCCCAGAGGAAAACCTGTGATGACATACTGTCGATCAGGCAACCGAGCATCAGCGGCAACAGCGCTTCTCGCGCGAGAGGGATTTGAAGTCACACTTGTCGACGGTGCATTCCAGGACTGGGCCGGCTTACGTCAGGAACTTTAGACCACTAGAAGCGCTCGGCCCAGAAGGGCTTATAAAACGATATCGCCACCCGGATCACGTTCCTGAAGTCTATCCAACATCCTCTCTGCTTCAGCCTTGAGTGCTTGCTCGATATACAAATCACGTTTCGCCTTATCCCAGAGGGGCTCGCCTATTTCACCTAACGGAACGATAAGGACCGCACCCTCTATCGCTACGGAGCCGAGCAAATCGGCTGACATCTCAATCAGCGACGGCGTCTCTTCGTCACCCGCCTCTACCAACACCGCTATACCATCGCCTACAGAATCGACGACCCAGACCTCGAACTCATGTTCACTCATACACATACTTCAAAACCTCCTGTCCCCCTGCATCGAACAGCCTCGCCTCATCGCCGTTGTCATTCCAGACCGCGTTTCCGTTGTTCATAAAAAAAGAAACTCCGTCCGTCGTACCGTAACCGGTGTAAACCACAACTCTGCGGCCACCGTCAATTTTAGAACCCGTCGGAAAGCGAAAGCATCGACTCGAGAGGTCACAGAGCTGCCACATTCCAATGTCCAAGCTGGTGGGGCTGTGATTTTCGATCACCACGTACTCAGCATTTAGATTTGGAGCGTCTTGACTATTAGTACCTGCATCTACGGTGAGTGTAAGAACGTCCTCCATGCTGCTCATTGTCTGATCGCTACGAAGCATCCCGGAAATCAGTTCGAGCTCACCGGACTCATCCTCAGACCCGGGTTGGTTAAGATCCCAATCTCCCATCGATTGCAGTTCGACCTGATCATAGGACTCATCCCCTAGCACTGTTTTATACCTACCGTCAGAGAAGCCTAACACGGTGACGGTACCGTCCCGATCGGTACGCAGCACCTCATCGGCAAAGGAGCTATACGCCGCTAGTGCCTCGGGACGGGGATGCCCATACGGATTAGTTTCACCCACCGAGATGACTACGACTTCGGGGGAAGCTTCTTCTAAGAATGAATAGGTAAATCCATTGACTGCTCCATGATGAGGAGCCTTCAGCAAGGTCACATCCTCGACCACCCCTCTTCCTTGCCAAAATTCCAGTTCGGGTCTCTCTGAATCTCCTGAGAAGAAGGCTAGGAACTCGCCATACCGTAGAAGGACCCCTACAGATCGATTGTTTTGCCCTTCCATCGACAGTGGCAGAGGAAGGATATCCAGAGAGATCTCGTCTAGAATGAGAGTCCTCGGCACAGCCTGAAGATACCGAACATCCAAACGCTCTATATGAGCCATAAGTTCCCTGTATGTCTCTGTCGTGTGGGGCGTGCCATTATCGACATACGTGTCTACAGGGCGGGCCGTGAGAACGTCATCCAACCCGCCTATGTGATCGGCGTGCGCATGAGTTGCTATAAGAAGAGCGATCTCGCTGACGCCGAGCCTCGTCAATTGACGAAGAGGTGAAACCCGCCCCGCATCGATCATTACAACTCTGCCACTCGGCGTTCGGATCACGGTCGCGTCCCCTTGCCCTACATCGAGGAAGGTGATCGCAACCGGTTTAGGAGTCTCAGGACCGGCCATGGCCTGACCCAACACTGGGCTCGTTGCGGCCAGCGAAGCAACAAGAGCTAGCATGAAACGAACAGTCATGATCAGAGATCCCTGTAGTTCATGGCACCCACTCGAAGGCAACTTTCGTCTATTCGAGTCAAACAAACGAGTCACTCGCTCCTTCTAGAACTCTCCGAACAATCTCCACAACGTAATGCGCCGTATCTGCTGACCCGGAGTTTGGAGATCAGTTCGCCGGAACCGTAACAGACATACCCCAGCCTTCATTCGAACGTAAAGGCGCTGTCGGCGTGAACTCTATCCAGCCGACTGAGAGTTTGCGAGCCATAACCGCCGCGAAGGTCCCACCCACCACGCCAAAGAAAAACGCTCCCCGACGCTGATCTCTCTCTTTCTGCTGCGCATCCAATTCGCTTTTACTAATAGGGTTCACGCAGTAGGTGTTCGATTCCTGTGCAGTGCACCCAGGCACTTTACCAAATCCAACCACCGGCCCAATGAAATAACCAAGCGCCGCAAACACTCCACCGCCAATCACTCCACCACCAAGTGTCCACATAGCAGGGTTCCCCTTCTCCATACGACGTTCCAAGGACACTTCTTCAAAAAGAAGTGTGCGTCGCTGTATCGGTGCGGGATCGCATATGGGGGCCTCTCCGTGCATCTCACCGGCCCGACAAATAGGCTTACCTCGGCTCAGGAGAGTGAAGGTGTTGCCTTCCACCGACAGAACTCTACCTGCGATCGCGCCGTTTACTCGGACTGAATCTCCGGCCAATAATGCACCCGCTGCACTTGCAGGCTGACCTGAGATACCGGCAGCGGAGGAGCCGAACATAATTACCCCTAGAACACATGCTCGACCGCATAGGACCTTAAGGTATCGTTTCACTTTTTTGAACTCGGGCGCATACTTAAAAGGGGCTCGCCAGATCACCACAAGATGACAAATAACGCACCTTGAGGGTTGAGCGGAAAGCCGCATGACCACTTGGCCACTTTCTATACACGTAGAGACCCTGCTCCCGATGTGTCCAGACTTGCCCAGTCAGCTCAGGTCAATTCCCAGAAACGTCCAGTGAAAAGGTCCATACCGTGGGCGCGTCGGCATCTGGCCGATCTCCACGGGTCGCCCGCCCGCCAAGAATCGTGATGTACTGGCGCCCATCAATAGCGTAGGTCATCGGCGATCCCGTTCCACGACCGACTTCTGCTGCCCAAATCTCCTGACCCGAATTCGCATCGAGTGCAATCATACGGTCACCACTCCCCCAGAACACCAGATTCCCTCCGGTAGAGAGCGCGCCTCCGTTCTCTCCCTGCGACTCGACGCGCCAGACTTCGTGATTCTCAACCGGATCCCAAGCTAGAAAGAAGGTTCTAGGTCCCTGAATCTGTGGCCGGGTCACCCCCTGTCCTCCTCTCAAGACAGTGCCGGTGTTCCAGGCGCCTTTCATGTAGTCGAACCCCTCGGTCATTTCATAGAAGTAGTTGTTGTTTTTCGCAGGCAAGTACACGAGACCGGTCTGACGATTGAAAGCCATCGGTGGCCAGTTATGGGCTCCAGTGGGGCCGGGGGCCAGGTAGACACCTTGGCCAGTCTGCCCATAGCGTGCCTCAGGTGTCTCTACAGGGCGTCCCAAGTCATCGATACCGGACGCCCAGGTAACGTCATCCGCGAAGGCTTCAGCTGAGATAAATTCACCGGTCGCTCTATCAATCACGTAAAAGAAGCCATTCTTAGGCGCTTGAACTATGACTTCTCTCATCTCCCCTTCAATCTCAATGTCTAGAAGCATGAGCGGCTGTGTAGCCGTGTAGTCCCAGTCGTCACCTGGCGTGGTCTGGTAATGCCAGCGGTATTCCCCCGTGTCTCCGTCTAAGGCCACAATCGAAGATAGGTACAAGTTGTCCCCCCCTCCCGGACTGCGATGATCGCGATTCCAAGGCGATCCATTGCCCGTACCTATATAGAGAAGGTTCAGGTCGCCGTCGTAAGCCATCGCATCCCAAACCGTTCCTCCGCCACCTATCTCCCACCATCTGCCATTCCAGGTCTCTGCGGCGAGTTCCATAGCCTGGCTCTCAAACCCGTCTTCCGGGTTACCTGGCACCGTGTAGGTGCGCCAGAGTTGCTCTCCATCCTCAACGCGATAGGCCGTCACGTAGCCTCGAACGCCGTATTCGGCACCGCCATTGCCGATCACGACCTTGTCCCGAAACACTCGAGGAGCACCTGTGATGCTGTAGTCCTCTCCAGCAGGCGTAGTCTGAACACTCCACACGACACGACCATTTTGTTTGTTTAGTGCTACTAGTCGGCCATCTAGAAGTCCGACGAAAACCTTGTCTCCATGCACGGCAACACCACGGTTCACATCTCCACAACACGCCCTGGGGCCACCTTCCTGCTCACCCGGGATGCCTGGATCCCAATACCAGAGTTCCTTGCCGGTTAGCGCATCAAGAGCAAAGACCGTGCTCATCGGACCCGTTGCATACATCACACCATCAACGACGATCGGCGTCGCTTCTAGTCGAGCACCCCGACGAGGAATGTCGTAGGTCCACGCGATTCCCAGCCGGTTCACGTTGACCGTAGAAATCTGATCAAGCGGACTATAGCGCTGCTCCCCTAGATCCCGTCCGTGACCGCTCCATTCGTCATCGGAAACAGGTGCAGCATCAATGGGGGGGGCGAGTGGCACATACACTGAAGACTGGACCGCTGGATCCTGCATGCCAGACAACTCGGGCGGCAATAAATAAGAACTCACGAGCACAATACCAGACAATGCCAGCACGATCACGTCACCGAACAAACACTTCATCAATCACACTCCGAAGGGGATACCTAACACATGATACGCGCTCAGATCTAGCAATGCACAGAAGCACCTTGAATAGTCGGTCCAAAACAATCAGCAATTGCGACACATCGCTCAGGCACGCATGCTCCACTCCCACGCCTATACCTCCTGAAGCGCGACTTCGATCATGAATCAAGCCCGTTACCTGACTTTACTCACGTACCTGCTCATTCTCACCACTTCTGGGTGCACCAGTTCAGACGCTCCCATTTCCCTGGACTCTGTCGGAATTCAAGCCGCACTAGCCTCAATTGAGCCCTCTGCGATCGAGTATCACATGAGTGTCCTCTCAGATGATTCCCTGCAGGGTCGAGCCCCTGGAACTCCAGGGTATGAATCAGCAGCCCTATACGCTCAGGCGGAATTCCAGAGGATGGGTCTTCAGCCGGCCGGCGTTAACGGCACTTGGCGACAGGATGTACCACTACGCCATAGCACAGTGGTTGAAGAAGAGAGCAGGTTTTCAGTCTGGACGCCGGTAGGCACACAAAACATGACGTATGATGAAGACTTCTATCTGGCGGCTGACCCGGTGCGCGAGAAAGCAGAGATTGAATTAGCTGAAGTTGTATTTGTCGGGTTCGGCGTCAGTGCTCCCGACCTCGGGTACGATGACTACACTGAAGCCGATGTAGATGGGAAGGTGGTTATGTACCTGAACGGGGCACCTTCCTTCTTACCGAGCAATGAGCGCGCATACTATTCCTCAGGTGCAACAAAAACTTCCGAAGCGATTAGCCGCGGGGCGATCGGCACGATGACATTCTGGGCCCCTGACGACCCACGTCTTCGCTGGAATGTGAACGCGGCCCGCTCAAAACGGGGAGCTTATGCCTGGCTAGACCCTAGCGGCCAGCCTAACCGCGGGCATGACCAGATCCGAGGGAGCGCATCGCTTAACCAATCGGCCGCTGAAGCCCTATTCCAAGGAGCCTACGTGTCACTCGAAGATGCTATAGCATCCGCTCAGGCAGGTACCCCTCAATCGGTGCTCTTAGCTACTAGAGTCTCTATCTCGACAACAACGATCCATAGCAACGTGGAAAGCTGGAATGTCCTCGCCAAGTTAGAAGGGAGTGATCCAAAGCTTAAAAACGAGTACGTCAGCTACGTAGCCCACGCCGATCACTTCGGCGTCGGTGTGAACTTTACAGGGGACTCCATCTACAATGGAGCGCATGACAACGCATCTGGAAGCGCTATAGTTCTTGAAATCGCGCGAGCTTTTAAGAGCCTGCCTGAGCCACCAAGTCGCTCAGTTCTGTTCATGATTGTGACGGCCGAGGAATGGGGGCTGCTCGGATCGGACTACTTTGTTCACAATCCAACGGTCTCACAGTCAGGCCTCGTCGCAAACTTCTCTCTCGATATGCCGTTTCTTTTCCACCCGCTGCGAGACATTGTCCCGTATGGTGCAGAGCACTCCAGCATGGGGGAATCAGTAGCTCAGGCTGCCGCGCACATGGGAATAGCTATTGGTCCAGATCCGATCCCAGAGCAGGTTCTCTTTATCAGAAGTGACCATTACAGCTTCATCCAGCAGGGTATCCCTGCACTCTTCATAAAAAGTGGCTTTGAGACCGGGGACCAGCGAGACGGAGGAGAGATAAATACGGCATTCCGTCAGGAGAGTTATCACACCCCCTTCGATGACATGTCACAGGCCTTCGACTTCGGAGCCGGAGCAGACCACGCCCGCGTTAACTTCCTGACAGGGTACGTCATCGCCCAAGAAGAAAACCGGCCAACGTGGAATGCGGGCGATTTCTTCGGGGGGCTTTTCGCCGGGAGCTAAACGAAGTAGCCCGATAATCGGTTACTTCACACCTTCCGCTTCTTATTACTCCCTAGTCGTCTGCTCCAGAATGACGTTATGTGCTTTGAGTCGAAGTGCGTTGAGGCGTATGAAGCCGCGAGCGTCTTCCTGATCATACCCACCTGCCACATCCATTGAAGACAGTTCCTGATCGTAGAGCGAACTCGTCGAACTACGCCCTCGGCATATGACGTTACCCTTGAGCAGTCGCACATTGACTTCACCGTCAATCAACCTTTCCGACTGACGAAATGCTGCCCGGATGAAGTCCATCTCCGGAGAGAACCAAAACCCATTGTATATGATCTCTGCAAATCTCGGTGAGAGCATATCGCGCAGGCGAAGTACTTCCCGATCCATGGCGATACCTTCAAGATCACGGATGGCGTGGTGAAGGATTGTCCCACCAGGGGTTTCATAGACACCCCGAGATTTGATTCCCACAAATCGATTTTCCACCATGTCGACGCGACCGATCCCGTGTTCCCCACCCTTGTAATTCAGGTAGCTGAATAGCTCGACAGGCTCACTCAGGTCTACACCCTCGTCTTCACACATAAGGCGAACCGGCATCGCGTCCTTGTAATGTATGATCATATCCGTTGGTCTATCGGGGGTATCCTCTAGTGAACGCGTCAGCTTAAACATGTCATCCAGAGGAATCGCTTCGGGGTCTTCCAGCATACCAGCCTCATAAGACCGATGCATGAGGTTCTCATCACTGGAATAGGGCTTTTCTGCAGTCGCCTCAACTGGTATCTCATGGCACTTGGCGAAAGCGAGCAGGTCGCTCCGACCTTGGAATCGACCCAAGAATTCGGGATCTTTCCACGGCGCTATGATCTCTAGATCAGGAGCTAGAGCCGCAAACGCGAGTTCGAAGCGAACTTGATCGTTTCCTTTGCCCGTCGCCCCATGAGACACCGCACCGGCGCCCTCCGCAAGTGCGATTTCGACCTGACGTCTCGCGATCACCGGGCGAGCTAATGAGGTGCCTAAGAGGTACCGATTCTCGTACACCGCATTGCCTGCAATCGCCGGAAAAATGAACTCGGTCACAAAATCCTGCTTGAGATCTTCCACAAACACTTTGGATGCCCCAGTAGCCTTCGCCCGCTCCGCAACATCATCAAAGTCTTCTTGCTGTCCCACGTCCGCTACGTACGCAAGGACTTCGTACCCTTGCTCTTGCAGATCCTTGAGGATGCACGCGGTGTCCAACCCTCCGCTGTAGGCTAAAACGACCTTTTTCTCTGACATATTCTATTCTTCCCGATTCCAATTTCCGGTTGGCGAAGCCCCAGCTTTATCTATCTCTGCGCCATATCGGCTAAGTACTCGCGCATCGCAACCATACGCTCCTTAGAACCCGGCCAATCCGCTGCAACTGCCTCCACGTTCGTCAGGCGGGGACGAAATCCAGAACTCTCTCGTAGATCATCAATCATATGCTCAAGCTTGCAGAATACAGCCAACATCTCACCACTCGCATCATAAAACATCGCCCGATCAATCGCTCCATGGACAACAAAGGATGCAGCCATTTCCCAGTAACTTAGGACCATACGGACGTAGGTGGCGCTCTCCTCAGTCTGCATCAGGGAAGAGACCTCGTCGAGCGAAGCGGGGTTGAATGAACGAATGTACCAGTGTCTCGCTTCTCGCATCTTATCTTCACGACGCAGGTCGTAAAGTTTCATCAAGGACTGCGCACTCTCGTGTGGGGTTGCCATTCGAACCTCTGGGTATCGAAAACGTGATGTAACGACATGTATTTAGCAGACGGATTTTGTTTACCGAAAGCGCACCATGATAGCCAGTGCATTTTAACTAGCCACCCCACTCGCGCTCCTACTCAGGTACCGCCTCGACGGATCATGGTGCGCAGGACTTGATCGATACGCTCAAGGCGAGATCCCTCATCCTGAATCTCGAGTAGCCTCTGATGCCACGGAAACTCCATCTGTATCGCCTGGGCTAGCGAGTATGAGAGCTCTGAGTGGACGCTGAGTTCATGCAGATGATCTGGCCTATTAGGAAGAAGATCGAGGAGTGCATCTAAGAGCTGTATGGATTCACCCCTTCTGAATTCCATCTCTTCATCCCGCATTGCGGAAGCATCCTTGTAATCGGTAACGATCGCCTCGAAGTAAAGCGATTTTTGTTCTAATCCCTCGTCTATTGCGAAGCGACCTACGCCCTTAACAATCAAAATAAATCGGCCGTCTTCTAATTCCTCGTGCTGTTGGATCTCAGCCAAACAACCGACCCGACCTTCCTCACCCAGAAACGGGCCCTGTTCGTCCCAATCATGAAAAATCAGTCCGAAGTTACGATTGGTCTTGAGCACGTCAGCAACCATTTCTCGGTATCGCTGCTCAAATACATGGAGCGGCATGACAGCACCCGGCAAGAGCACTATAGGGAGAGGAAATAGCGGAAGACGGTATCGGTTCTCAGGCATCGACTGGAGGGTAAGCAACAAGGATGAGGCGATGTGTAATTCGCGGCGGGATCTTATCATTACAGAATGATCCCAGATCAACAGCTAAAGCCAGAGCCGTGGGGTTTTCACCTACTTGGCCTAGGCCCTGTATTAGCAGTAATAGGTGGGAATGTAGTTGGTGGAGCATGGGTTCTGTCAGGTATTGTCTACATGCTTGTCATTGCCCCGATCCTCGATTTAGCCTTCGGTAAAGCGACCCAGCCACGTCCTCCGCGGGCATCCGGAAGACCCTTCGAGGCACTACTCTATGTACACGCAACTCTTCAGTTCGCGGCAGTCTGCACGCTCCTGTACCGAGCTGGCCTCGATGCGGGTCATTGGACCATGTGGGGAGGTGCCCTCAGCACAGGTGTGAGTTCGGGTGTGTCCGGTATCATCGTCGCCCATGAACTGGGGCATCGCAAACCACGATCACTAGGTTGGTGGATTGGTCGCTTAAACTTGCTCACAGTTCTGTATTTGCATTTTACGACAGAACACAACCACACACACCATCGCCATGTTTCGACGACCATGGATCCCGCATCCGCTCGCCGCGGCGAATCTCTCTGGGCCTTCGTAATCAGGACCATACCTAGCCAATTCCAAGATGCAGCTCAAGTACATGCGATAAGAGGGAAAACAGGCCTGCAAAACCCTGTGCACCGAGGAGCAGTCGTTCAGATAGTAGTAGTCGCCGGAGTCTGGTCCGTGATGGGTATACCCGCAGTCTCAGCATTCCTAGCCCAAGCCTTATTTGCGATTTTCCTGCTCGAATACATCAACTATATCCGCCACTATGGGCTCCACCGTGAAGTGGGAGAGCGACAGACCGAAATGCACTCGTGGCAGTCTGAGGAGCGATGGTCTCGCTGGACCCTGCTCGAACTGACACGCCACCCCGCACATCACCTGAAGGCCAGCGTACCCTTCTGGGAACTCAAGCCATACCCGAATGCGCCAACTTTGCCGACGGGTTACTACGGCTGTTTTTGGCTCGCAGTAGTGCCCCCACTATGGCGCCGCATGGTGGATGGCCGTATTCCATCAGAAATTAGAAATTCCGCTGTGGATTGACCTCCGACCACACGGACCGCACTCTGATTGTCCATCACCCTCAACGAATGGAATGAGGAAGGGCATGCGTATCCGCTCGATTCTACTGACTTCCGCGTTCGGGCTCTGCCTGATCGCCATTACTACACACTCTCTCCACGCGCAGACGGACGTGTCCGAACCGTTCAAGGTCGGCACCTTTGAGATCGAAGGAGCCCCAGCAGTCGGGATCGTCCTCCGCGACCAATACATCGTCGCGCTGAACCGAGCAAACACTGCCTTGGAGCGGGACCCTGCGTTCCCAGCAATTCCAGAACCAGCAGATATGCTGGACTTGATCTCACGCTATGAGTATGGAATGAAGGCCCGCCTCTACGAAATCGTTAACTACGTCGTAGACAACGACATGATTACAGGAGCGCGGCCCGATTATGTCTACGATCTCTCGGAGATTGGGACACTCCCTCCAATTATGTACCCAGGTAAAATCCTGAACGCGGCCGTTAACTTCTACAGCCATGTTAACGAAGCCGGAACACCAGAGCAGCAAGCGGAGGCCCGCCGGCAGCGCAGAGAAAATCGAGGAGTACCGTACCTCTTCCTAAAGCCAAGCCGTGGGGCAGTAATCGGTAATGGTCACGAGATAGTCATCCCGTGGGGCCGTGACCGTATAGATTGGGAAGTAGAGCTAGGAGCCGTAATCGGAAGAGCCGGCAAATACATCTCGGCTAACGATGCAGAAGCGCATGTCTTCGGCTACATGGTTACCATCGACGTGTCAGACCGAGGCGGAAGGCCTCCAGGAGGCAATCCGATGACATCAGATTGGTTTGTTGGCAAGGGCCATGACACCTTCGCACCCCAAGGCCCCTGGATCGTACCAAAAGAGTTCTACGGAAATCCGATGGAGATTCTGCGACAAACTCTCTCGATAGGAACCGAGCAGCTGCAGGAAGCAACCGCTGGTGACATGATCCACTCGCTCTGGGAGCTGATCGAATACGGTTCATCGATCATCACACTATATCCCGGAGACGTCGTAAATAATGGTACCTCGGGCGGAACAAACGCCGGGTCAGATCGGGGCTACCTGCAACCCGGCGAAGTCGTTTCGGCAACAATCGACGGTATTGGAACACTCACGCTGCCAGCAATAGCCGAGGCAGAGCCACAGGGACTGTCAGGAGCGCAGCTAACCCCAGTGTGCGATTATCGGAACTGTAACCGGAACTGATTGTGATGCGGATGAGCAACAGTTTGTCCGTTCTGAACGCATTATTACTAGAGGCCCAATGAGAGAAGCATTCGAGATCGGAAGTGACAGCATCCTAGCCGGCACGATTGGCACTTCCGCATTGCCCGTGGGGGAAGAGGCCGATGGCCGACCCAAGCGAATCCCACTTTTGGTATGTCATGGCTCAAGCGATGGGCCGAGGCTTTGGATCAATGGCGCAACACACGGCGACGAACCGGAGGGTGCCTTCTCGATCTTTAAACTGTTTGATCAACTAGACCCGGATCAGGTCTCAGGAACAGTGATCGGTGTGCCCGCTATGAACGTGCCTGCTTTTGAAGCTGGCAAGAGAGGAGATCCACTAGACTCGTTTACCTATGACATGAACCGGATGTACCCGGGACGCGCGGACGGATACCCGACTGAGAGAGCAGCCTGGGCTCACTGGATAGGAATGAGGGACAGTTGTGACCTACAAATAGCCGTGCACTCGGGTGGAGAACACAGCTATCTCGCTCACATGATCTTCGCTGCGGACAACCCCCAGAGTCTCGAACTCGCAGCCGCTATGGGAAAACCATGGGACCTAGTCTTCAAATCTGGCGTCGGCGGCGCGAACCCTGCATCAAAAATGGCAGAAATCGGCAAAGCGGGTGTGACAGTGGAACTAGGTGGGAATTGCCGAACCCTGACGAAGGATTTTCACACCATCGCAGACGACCTAGCTGCAGGGTACCTGAACGTGATGCGTCACTACAATATGGCGCCAGGCGAAGCCGCCTATGCAGCGGAATGGCGCATGGGCTACCAAGAAGCCCTACTTGCACCTGCATCAGGAATGTGGGTGGGCGACCGAGAGATGGTATTCGAGAAGATCATGCCCGCTGGAACACCACTAGGCAGGATCTATGACCTGTACGGCAAGATCACTGCTGAAGTTCTCGCACCAGAAGAGGGCCTAGTATTCGGACTGCGTTCGCGTCCCTCTGTACTGGAGGGCGAATGGTGCTGCTTTTACGGCATCATTGATGAGGTGCGGACGGACCTACTCCCCTAGCCTTAGGAAAAGCCCTAACAGGGAGCCCCACAGCTTATAAGACATCACTCGCTGCTGGAGTCGCTGCAACAAGAATTAGGACTAATTTCGATCACTGCAGGCTCGGCCGGTCAATCGGGACACGCTCAACTAGGCGCCCTCGCCCCCGCTCTGCCGAAAGAGCTCTCTCATCAACAATCACCTGACCACGAGAGATCGTCCACGTCGGAAATCCGTTCAGCTTCATACCATCGTAAGGACTGTAGTCGATATCGGAGTGCAGCACCGCAGCACTTACCGTCAGCTCCCGGTCTGGGTCGACCACGATCAAATCTGCGTCAGCCCCCGGTTCTATCCGTCCTTTCTTAGTCAAGCCGAAGATCCGAGCAGGGGCAGTAGCCGTAAGCTCCACAAAACGCTCAGGCGTCAGTCGACCCCGAACAACGCCCTCAGTGAATACAATCGGAAGGCGTGTCTCGACCCCAGGCAACCCGTTAGGAATCTGCGTAAAGTTGTCGCAACCGCCGGTCTTCTGTCCCTCGAACCGGAACGGGGCATGATCGGACGAAACTTGCTGAATCGATCCCGCCCCAAGCGCTTCCCAGAGAGCATCGACATGACTGTGATCACGCATCGGCGGACTACAAACGAACTTAGCCACTTCACACCCTCCCCCGGCGTCGTATACGGAGGAATCGAGCACTAGGTACTGCGGACACGTCTCTGCCCAAACAGACACGCCACGCGCTCGAGCTTCCGCAACATGTCTGGCCGCACCTGAAGAGGTCACATGTGCAATGCAGATCGACGCCCCCGCTAGTTCCGCTAGCATAATCGCTCGGTTAGTCGCCTCTGCTTCTACCTCTGGGGGCCGGCTGGTAGCATGGTATGCCGGGCCAGTCTTGCCCTCCGCGAGGTGTCTCTCAATCAAATGAGTGACAGCACAGTCGTTTTCACAATGAGCGTATATGAGTCCGCCGTGTTCCGCAGTGACTTCCATTAGACGAATCAGGTCGTCATCACCGATCTTCTTATCTCCATACGTCATGTAGATCTTGAAGGAAGGGAAGCCTGAATTGATTAGCCCTTCCATCTCACTTAAGACATTCTCGTTAACGTCAGTCACGATGATATGGAATCCATAGTCGATGACAGCATCGGGTGCGATCATGGCAAGCCGCTGGTGACGAGCCTCACCTAGGGTTCCGCCTTGCTCCTGCAAGCCAAAGTCGACGATCGTTGTCACACCCCCAAAAGCGCCAGCTACGGTACCTGTGTAGAAGTCGTCAGCGGTAGTAACACCGAGTCGACCAATCGGGTGAGCGAGATGAGTGTGAGTGTCTATCCCCCCTGGCATTACCCAGTGTCCGGTTGCATCAATAACTCGGTCGACGCCCTCGGTCGCCCCATGCAGACCAGGCGCCACAGCTTCGATACTTCCATTTCTCACGAGCACATCCGAACGTGAACTTCCTGTCGCTGTCACCACATTGCCGCTATGGATTAGCAGGCTTCCCTTGTCATCCACGTTATAACCACGCTTCATAAGTGTGAGCCGACGGCGGCCATAGTAGACCCAAGCTCCCAGACTTCAAGGGGTCACATCATGAATATTGATCGTAAACAATTCACGAAGATTGCAGGCGCAGGTGCCGCCGCGATGGCGCTAGCTTGGCAGCAAGCTTGCGTTCAAGTAGCCAATACAGGGGAAGTCTCCACGGAGACAGTTCGCACGTTGTTAAACGTCCAAGGACAAGGGGGATTCTATAAGCAGCCCGAGGAACTCGAGCGTCTAAGGCGAGCGGTGACCAGAAGCGTTCGGATTTCGAATCAGTTGAGATCTTATCCTCTAGATAGTGATGAACAGCCACTCACCATCTTCCGGAGGGGATGATGCAGTCCACTCCAATCCATTTCATGACGGTCAGAGAGCAGGCCGAACTCCTAGCATCAGGACAAATCACATCGGTCGAGCTCACCAGCATCTTCCTCGACCGAGCCGAAGCGCTCGACCCGCCACCATTCTCGCTTCCAAGCGAACCCCGACCAGATCATGATGGCATGCTCGCCACAATGGTAACAATCGCCCGCGATCATGCCCTAGAGGCCGCGCAGCGAGCCGATGAAGAAATGCGCGCAGGTCGCCGGCGCAGCATCCTTCATGGAATCCCCTACGGAGTGAAGGATCTGCTCGACACCAACGGTATCCGCACTACCTGGGGCTCGGGCATCTTCGCAGACCGGGTACCGACACGAAATGCCGCCGTAATAGAGCGCCTTGCCGACGCTGGCGCAGTTCTCATGGCTAAGATGTCACTGGGAGAGTTCGCAGGAGGAAATACGAGTTCAGCGCTCAACCCGTGGAAGCTTGACCGCAGTAGCTTTGGATCTTCTAGTGGGACGGTGTCGGCCTCGGTAGCTGGCCTGATCGGTTTTGGAATCGGAACCGAAACCGGGGGCTCAATCGTATTTCCAGCATCCTCCGTAGGCGCGTCTGGCTTACGTCCGACCTTCAGCCGAGTGAGTCGGTACGGATGCATGCCGTTGTCATGGAGCCTAGACAAGATCGGACCTGTCGGACGCTCGGCCGAAGACTGCGGGCATATCCTTGAACAGATCGTCGGATTCGATCCGCGAGATAATTCCTCAACAGATCGTCCCTTCAGCTTTCGCGCCAACCCCGGCTCTATGCGTGGCCGTCGGCTCGGCGTGCATCGGCGGGAGTTCCTATTGAGCCAGTCTGATCACAACCGCCAAGTATTTCAGACAGCTTTGGATGTATGGGAATCTATGGGCGTGATAATCGAAGACATTGACTTGCCGACTTACCCGACCGGCGCCTTGTTCACCACCATCGTAACTGTCGAAAGTGGTACGATTTTCGAACCACTTTTCGCCGACGGGCGAGCGGGCGGAATGTTTTCCTTCAATGAAGATCGCGCCGCAGGCTGGATGGCGGGCCGGATGATGCCCGCTTCAGACTACCTGACCGCCCAACGGATTCGAAGTCAGCTAACTCGAGAAGCCGACGACATTCTGTCTCGGTACGATGCCGTTATCGCACCCACGTGGCCAAATGGAGCGGGTATGCGAGAAGTGAGCGACGGGTGGCCGATCCCGGCCCGACACGAGTGGGAACCACCTGAGGACGTTGATGTTAGCACGCCTCGGTTGAATTACATCGCCAATCTTGTCGGTCACCCAGGACTGAACATCCCCTGTGGCTTCGATCCCGACGGAATGCCTCTGTGTCTGCAAATCGTCGCATCGCCCTTTGAAGACCAAAGCGCCCTTGACTTCGGAATGGCATTTCAGGAAGAGACAGACTGGCACTTGAGAAGGCCCGAATACCCTTGGCGACCCTAGAGACACCCTATAGGTCAATCCTAAGGGCTAAACTCCGCCTCTTCGACAACGCCCGTTCGATCTCCATGCACGAACGACACGTAATGCTCAGCTAAATCGTGAGCCCAGATACCTGGCATTGGCTCTAGACCTACCTCTTGGCGTGATTCTGCAACCCACCCTGGGCTTACCGCGTTCACCCTGTATCGGTCCTGAAGATCAAGAGCTGCTGCTCGAACAAACGCTTCGATTCCACCACCTACCATAGCGACAGCCGCAGCACCCGCCGTCGGACGAACGCTCAGCGTTCCACTTGTCAACGTAAACGAACCACCCGGCAGAACCGCATCGAGACCAAAACGCACCAAGTTTACCTGCCCCATAAGCTTGTTCTCAAAACTCATTCGATAGGCGTCGTCGTCGAGATCTTCCACCGAACCGAACTGGGCTACGCCAGCTGCGCACACTATCGCATCAACAGACCCGACAGCATCAATCAGCGCCCGCACCGCTCGTGGCTCCGCCAAATCAACCCTGTGGTCACCTGACGAGAACCCAGCCGCAATCACGGAGTCTCCAGCTAACTCGAGCGCGGCACCAATCGCAGACCCTACAGTTCCGGTCGCGCCCACCAGGAGCACCCTCACTTAGGAAGCCAAGCTCGCAAGACCTCTAGAGGCTGCTACCCTCAGCCGACCATGACGGGATAAACCGATTAACTCAGAGCTTCGCACCACAAAGATCCGGTCAATTGTTTCCCGAACCACCAACTACACTCGCTCTATAGTCGAGAGGCGGGTCCCGGTCCCCGAGCAGTGGCTCATAGACGTAGTCCGGACCCCTGCGACGATCGAATTCTTCATGGGCCGCATCAATCAACTCTGGAGTGGTAAACAGGTCATACATGGTAAACGCTAGTGTCTTAGCGGCGTTAATCATTCCCTTATTCCCAATACTCATGCCACCAGCAGCAACAGCCTGCCATGAATGTGCCGATGTTCCAGGGACCCAAGTTGCCGTCCCTAGGCCAGCAGTCGGGACCACCCAGGATACGTCGCCAACGTCGGTCGACCCTCCCTGCCCCACTTCAATCACCTCGAAAGGCTCTATCATCTGAGCTCGCTCCAGAGGCGGAGCGGCTCCAAAGAAGGTGCGATGTATCGCCTCAGCGAACTCGCGCTCTTCCTCGTTATACTCGACGCCCCCGACTTCATTGAGGTTATCAAACATTGCACGCGCCAAAGCCTCGTTTGGTAGCACGTTATAAATCCCGTGAATCACCTCATGCTCCATTCGCGTTTCAGTCCCCATGGCTGCAGCCTCTGCAATCTGAGTCACCCAGTCGAACATCCGCCGTGACTCTTCAGGGTCGGGATGCCGAACGTAGATGTACGACTCCGCGAAACTGGGCACCACATTAGGAGCGGACCCCCCCGACGTTACTACATAGTGAATGCGGGCAGCTGGGGTGACATGCTCTCGCATGAGATTGATCATGTAGTGGAAGGCCTCCACACCGTCCAGCGCTGAGCGCCCCCTCCAAGGAGCTCCGGCAGCGTGAGATGATCGCCCGTAAAAACGGAATTTTCCAGACTTGTTCGCAAGTGAAGATGAAGCACTGGCGCTATTAACTGAACTAGCATGCCAATGCAGCATGACATCCACATCGTCCATAAGCCCTTCACGTACCAAGTAAACCTTTCCAGCCCCACCTTCCTCAGCGGGTGTGCCATAAACACGAATTGTTCCTGGTGTCCCTGACTCATTTAGCCAATCTCGCACAGCGAGAGCTGCGGCTACTGAGCCGGTCCCGAACAAGTGATGCCCACAAGCGTGGCCGGCAATCTTACCTGGTATAGGATCAGGCGAGGAAGACCGGCTCTGATTAATCCCGGGCAAAGCGTCATATTCTCCCATAATCCCAATGATCGGACCTCCACCTCCGTATGTCGCCACAAATGCTGTCGGCATTCCTGCCACACCCGATGCGACCTCAAACCCAGCATCGCGCAACACACCCTGCAGGGTTTCAGAGGACTCGGTTTCCATGTATCCGACCTCAGCGAGATCCCAAATGTGCTGGGCCGTCGCCGCGTACTGGTCGGCGTTGGCATCGATGAAGGCCGCTAGCTGCTCCTTCACATCTTGAGCCTGAGAGGACTGCGGGAGCAGGACAATACACAAAACAGCAGCAGCGATCTTCTTCACTTCGAGAACTCCTGATTTAGCAGTTTCGCGGGGGCGAACACGGTAGTTTCAACAGCGAAACCATACAAGGTTTCATTCACAACACTTTCTGCGGCGTTCAGATTCAAGCAGCCTCCCTCTCCCCGTACTGGTCAGTATCGCTCTACATTGGTCTGTATAAGTCTACTATCCGAAATCGACCTAGTGCCATGAAGCCACTCCTCTCCTCCGCCTTCTTACTGTCCCTGCTGATGGGCGTAACCAATGCGTCTCTTACAGCTCAGTCTCCCACGGACTACGACCGTCAGATAGAGCAACTCATGAACAACCCTGCAGTCCGTACTGCCCTTGATCACATTGTCGAAACGGACGAGCAGACAATGGACGATCTCGTGACACTAACGCAGATCCCGGCCCCCCCTTTCATGGAGGAAGAAAGAGCCGAGGCCTTCCTTGAGACGATGATCGAGTTGGGTGTGGACAGCGCGTGGACAGATGAGGTCGGTAATGTGATCGGCCTACGGCGTGGGTCAGGTACGGGAGAGGTTTTGGCAGTCGCCGGGCATTTAGACACCGTTTTTCCACCTGAGACGGACGTTACCGTTCGAGTAAGTGGTGATACGATATTCGCCCCCGGAATCTCAGACGACACTCGCGGCCTAGCCACCGTGCTAGCGGTCCTCAGAGCTATGAATGAGGCCAATATACGCACTGAGGCCGACATTCTCTTCATTGGAAACGTGGGTGAAGAGGGACTGGGCGACCTGCGAGGTGTAAAGCATTTGTTCAGGGCGGGTGGCCCTAGGATCGACCACTTCATTTCCGTGGACGGGACGAGTCCTAACGGTATAACCCACATGGGCCTGGGCTCTCACAGGTACCGAGTGACGTTCAGGGGACCGGGAGGACACTCATGGGGAGCATTCGGCTTGGCAAATCCAGCTCACGCAATGGGCCGCGCAATACGTTACTTCCAAGATGGAGCAGCCCCATACACCGCGAATGCACCATACCGGACTAGCTATAACGTGGGAAGGATGGGGGGTGGCACATCCGTCAACTCAGTCCCATTCGAATCATGGATGGAAATCGACATGCGCTCGGAAGGAGACGAGACGCTTGAGGCCGTCGATGCCATACTCCAAGGCGCGGTGCAGCGAGCTCTTGCAGAGGAGAACGCTCTGCGCACGCGAGGAGAAGCGCTCACCGTCGATGTCGATATGATAGGAGATCGACCGTCAGGAGAGATAGCATTAGACCATCCATTCGTGGAGCAAGCGACGGCTGTAACCAACGCACTCGGTCTGTTCCCGGGCTATGCCCGATCGTCGACCGACTCCAATATTCCAATCTCGCTAGGCATTCCAGCTATCACGATCGGTGGTGGTGGCCAAGGATTCGGTGGGCACTCACTAGACGAGTGGTTCCGCAACGAAGACGGAGCGCTCGGTGTGCAGAGGGTCATGCTCATTGTGCTCGCTCAGGTCGGGCTGGCACAGATGAGTTAAGCCAAGATTCGCGGAAAGCTCATGAGCCCAGGCTAAGCGGTCTCGGGCCAAAGTGGTGAGTCACTTCAATCATCTTTCTAAACCGAACACATTAAGGACATTGCTATGTTTGAGATCCTATCTCGAAGACGACTTCTTCGCGGTGCCGCAGGTGCTTCGTTAGCATCGCTCGTCCCAAGTTCAGCAAAAGCTCAGCAAGGCCGACTCGAAGCGCTCTGGCAAGTAAGTCCAGAGGCAAGACTTACCGAACTGGGGATTGAGCTTCACACGCCTCCTCCTCCAGTAGCCACATACGTCGGTACTCACATCGTTGGAAGCATGCTATATGTAGCGGGGCACACACCTCGGATGCCCGATGCATCTCCGGGACATCAAGGAATCGTAGGCAAAGACCTCACGATCGAAGAGGGTAGGGCAGCGGCACGTCAATGCGGCATCAACATACTGGCCACTATGAGGGCAAGGATCGGGAGTCTTGACCGTGTCGCGAGACTCGTCCGCACATTCGGCATGGTGAATGCGGTCCCCGGATTCTCGCAGCAACCCGAAGTCATAAACGGCTTCAGTGATCTGATGGTCGACATCTTCGGTAAAGAGGCTGGCACAGGCACCCGCGCCGCCGTCGGTATGGGATCCCTGCCGGGTAACATGGCGGCAGAAGTCGAGACTTTCTGGGAACTCAGAGACTGACGACCACATCGACCTCGGTATTTTCAGGTTCCAGCTTCTTCTATCAGGTCCCTGGAGGGCGAAGCTCGTTCCACCTACCAATGAAGCCAATGGCTGCTGCGACCATTGAGGTCGCCTCAATCCGCCCCCTCCGAGTTGTTGCCTCTCTTGGATGACGAACACCCCAAACTCCATCTGAAGTCATTTCAATAGCCGAGGTTCCTTTTCCTGTGACCTCGTCCTTTAGCCCTTCAGCCAAAAAGAGCGTCAGGGCAGTCGGGTCACCTGCCAGCACTTCGGGAAGCATTGCTTCCAGGTGAGGCAGAAGAAATACATCTGGTTGTTCTGCGGCCTCTATATCCACGAGTTCCGGGGTTAAGTACATCGACATCGATGTCTCACCAGTCCCGCCATGTCGGTCCAAGACTGGAGGGCCCGGGTCCATCGGTCGCTCAAGAACCGGTAGGAACGGGCCAAGGACAGAACGAAGGTCAACGGCGATACCTGCAGTTTCTTGATTAATACGATCCACTATGAACCGAGTTGTTGCTGTATTCCCGCCGTGAGCATTCAACATCAAGAACCTTTTGAACCCGTGACGGATTAAGCTCTTCACTGACTCGACATAGACTTCTTGAATCAAGGTTGAAGGAAGCGTCACCGTTCCCTCAAAACCCATATGATATGGAGACTGTCCTGGGAAAAGGATGGGTGCCACAAGCACATCGGCCTTTTGGGAAATGAGCTTCGCGAGCTCAAGTCCATTTAGATAGTCTGTACCTATAGGGAGATGGTGCCCGTGCTGCTCAAGAGCAGCGACTGGGATGATCACCATATCGGAACGGGTCAGGAACTCCTGAACCTCCGGACGGGTCATATGCGGGAGATAGTTCTTCACCTTTTCGATACTTGGCAGAGGACTTTCAGGGGGCAGAAGCTCCTGAGCATCCACCGAGTACCACGGAAAAAGCAGAACCGGAGCCGCAGCGATTAAGAGGAGACCTCGACACCTCATGGCTGATCAGTCCCTAGTATTCTGGCTGAAATCCCTGGCCGGTCGATCCTTTCACCACGCAAATACACGTCAATAATTCCTCTAGTGTTTGTGATGTCATCTAATGGGTTGGCCTCAAGCACTATGAAATCCGCACTTTTTCCTTGGGCAATCAGCCCCGTTTCATCGAGTCCCATAACCGCCGCAGCCGCGCTGGTCGCTGCAACCAGAACATCAGAGGGACTGAGTCCGGCCCGGACCATGTCTTCAAGTTCCTGGTGCGCAGTCCATGAATTACCCCCATCAGTACCGAAGGCAACTCGGATCCCCTCTTGGTGCAAGCGCACAAGGTTCCGGGCTTGAATCCCGAACGCCTGCGAAGCTTGGTCACTGAACGACGTCGGATTTGATTCCATCTGAGCAATCCGCTCCGCTGACACAGTCCCTGCAGTCCAGGACATGTCACCTACGGGGAGGCCCGGCCCCGGCAAGTTCGGAATTAAGACAACCTCCGGACGTTCCCTCCACATCTCAATCACCTCATCATCGACATCTACATCCCGGATCCCATGGGCAAAAACATCTACACCTGCTTCAAGGAGTCCTTTTGCGTCCTCTAGTCTAAATACATGAGCTGTTACTGGGATGCCATAACCGTGGGCCTCATCAATAATCGCGCTATAAAGTGCAGGAGACAGCCGCTGGTATTGTCCCCCGCGACTGTCCACCCAGATCTTCACTATGTCGACCTCTTGCGCCGCTAGCTCCTGCACCGCCGCGCGGGCCTCTTCCTCGCTTGTGACCCAGTGAGGAACTTCGCTACGCCCTGGCTCAGGAGCCGTAATCCCTCGACCTGCCGACAGAGAACGGGCTCCATCCTGTATAAGCTCTGACCGCATCTCAAGTCCAGTGGCGCCCTCATCAAGTCCAAAACTGAACGTTGCACCTGTCCCATAGTAAGCGGCCTGCTGAAGCTCAAGTACGCGAGCTTCTCGCTCAGAAGGAAGATGGAAATGCGCATTGTTCAGCGTTGGCATCACCGTCTTTCCCGAGAGGTCGACCCTGGACCCGACCGCTGAGCCATCTATATCTGACGAAGGCCCAACCTCTACAAAGGTACCGTTGTGCACGATCAGGGTCGCTTCTTCTATCACAGTACCGTCACCTGTTATCACACGGACACCCTCATACGCGACTGCATCTGACATGTCAGACCCGCCACAAGCCGTGGCTACCAGCAGTATCAAGAACATGAATGAAGTGCGGAAAAAGAGGCAGCCGAGACGGGGCGTTGAGCAGTTCATAGCAGAGTCACTCCAGCGTATAAGGATCCATCAGGGCTACTGCACAAACTTCCGACCAGCAAGTACCCACACTACCTGTATCCCATCAAAGCCCTAGAATATGAACACCGTTATAGCGGACGACTCCCCTTCGAGTGGCAACATGATCATACCAATTCTCTCGACGCCTGCTCGGTCAATCGCACTGACCGGACTAGCTGCACTGGCGCTGACCAACGCACTTACCGCCCAAGCGGTGCTACATCCTGAACCGCACCTTCAGTCCAAGTACCATGACTTTCGAGTAGTCGAAGTAGCCGACGGGCTAATCAATCCTCACTCACTCGTCTTCACGCCGGACGGTGACTTACTTGTGACCGAGCGCCCCGGACGGCTTCGGATCATCCGAGATGATGTTCTGCTGACCGACTCGGTTCAGGGGCTTCCTGACATTATCGCGTTAGGAAGAGGAGCTCGTGCTATGAATGGCCTCGAGCAAGCTGGACTCCGCGATGTAAGACTAGACCCTGAATTCGAACATAATCGTCTCCTGTACCTGAGCTATGTCAAACCGGGTCCAGACTCACTCGGTACCCTAGCCGTTGCGCGAGGACGCTATGAAGACGAACGGCTATACGATCTTGAAGAGATCTTCCATGCCAAGGCGAACGGTAACGGAAGTGAGCGCAGTTCAATGTGGGGTGGTCGTATCGCACTGGACAAAGAGGGCTACATATATGTAACGCTTGGAGATCGGCAGTGGCCATCGTCAGGCGACCTATGGACCCATCCAGCTCAGAGCCTAACCAATCACAATGGAACGACTGTCCGTCTTTATGCAGACGGTCGAGTCCCCAACGATAACCCTCTAGTAGGCCGAGAAAATGCGCTTCCAGAAATCTGGACATGGGGACACCGCAATGCCCAAGGCATAGCTATTCATCCGGAAACAGGCGATGTCTGGTCTAACGAACATGGCCCCCAAGGCGGTGACGAGGTCAACCTCCTCCGAAGTGGCTCAAACTACGGTTGGCCCGTCGTAGGCTATGGTGTGAACTACCGAACGGGTCTAGCAATCCATCACGGGACACAGCAAGACGGCATGGATGATCCAGCTCATGTCTGGGTGCCATCCATAGGAGTGAGCGGAATGATCTTCTACACGGGAGATGCTTTTCCGGAGTGGAAGGGTGACATGTTTGTCGGTGGAATGAGCGGAGAACGTCTTGTCCGCTTGCGGATAGAGGGACAAGAGGTCGTGAGCGAAGAGGTTATTCTCCAGGACATGGGTCGGATCCGGGAGGTCCAGCAAGGACTAGACGGCCTCATCTATCTAGCGATCGACGGCGGAACTCGTTGGGAGGATGGACCTCCAACCCAGATTCTTCGTATTGAGCCAGCAGGAATGAGATAGGGACCAAACATCAATCTTGGTCACTGAGAGTTAAGGACTAGAAAACAATCCTTCGCCCAACAATCGGCACTCCGGGGCGTGCACCTTCGACGTTTTCTCCCTCTCGCACCACGAACGATCCATTCACTAACACGTACTCCACACCGATTGAATACGACAGATCATCCTCGAACGTCGCGGTATCTATAATGCGTGATGGATCAAAGATGGTTATATCGGCGTCACTCCCAAGCTGGATCCTCCCTTTTCTCGTCATCTGCGGTGAAATCGACTCTAGCCTTTGAGCTGGCATGAGAGTCATCTTCCGGAGCCCCTCCATAAGGGAAAGAGTGCCCTCCTCTCTGACGTATCGGCCTAAAAATCTAGAGAAGGTGCCGGCACCACGTGGATGTGCCCCTAGGGCATAAGGCATCCCATCCGAGGCCACCATGGTATGAGGGGCCTTGAGCCCCATCTCAATCCAGTCCGGCTTCATCATATGAATAATTACTATCCCGCCCTCTTCCCTGTACGATCGAAAAGTCTCTTCAGTAAGCCGCTCCCCCGTATCCTGCCATTGAAGGTCCCCATAGTCGATTCTCAAGTGCTCCTGCCATCCCTCATCAAAGATGGCCGACTCTAACGAAGTTGACGCCGCAGTGTACGGGTAAACCTCTGTTGTCACGTCGACCCCAGATTCCTGGGCGCCCCGTATCAGATCAAGATTGGTTCCAATCTCCCAGAGGCTAGAGCTGTTGAGATGGACAATGTGCAGAGGAGCACCCGTCGAAGCGGCATTGGCTACCACTTCTTGAATCGCATCGATGCCCATCGACCGAACGTGAGTATAAATGGTGAACTGCTCTCGCCCGGCGTATTCAAAGACCCTATAGATCTCATCCCTGCTGGCACCCGGGTAGTACTGATGAGCCATCCCAATACCCAACGCTCCCGCGTCCATGCCATCCTTTATACGCTCAAACAATTGTGGATAGAGGGTTCTATCGAGCTCGTCATAGTTGCCCTGAGAGAAAACTCGCCCGAGTTCCCTTAACTGAGCCCCGGTCGGCTCCGAGTCGATGCTCGCCAAGGTTGTCCGGACTTCCTCGGCATACTCAGGCATCACTGCCGTCCTGGCAGCGCCGTGACCGATCGTTGCTCCAAAATTTAGGATCGCGTCACCCTCGCGCTCATTGAGGAAAATTCTGAGATCAGAGACACCTGACTCTAACTCAAGGGCTGTCGTGACACCGTCACGTGCCTGGAAGCGATTAGCAGCGTTTGACTGTCCGTGGGCGTGCAAATCGATAAAGCCTGGAGATACCACTAGACCGGTCGCATCTATAACGGTTTCTCCTTCGAGTTCATCCTCGGAGATGGCCACTATGGTTTGACCATTGATACCAATATTTCGGACTGCATCGAGGCCGGTCTCAGGATCCATCACTCGGCCGCTTCGGATGACCACGTCATAAGACTCCTGAGCTTCCAATAGCTCAGAAATGGGACCCATAGCCACGATAGCCAGAGCCATACTGGCGAGTCTCTTTGCATTGTATAACATGCTGATCTCCTATGGAGTATTAGATCCTAGGTCTAGCAGGTCTCGCACCGAGCGCTCGAGACTGGTCAAGCCAGAGGCGAGACCCAACTCTAAAGCTTCCTCGGCCGACTCGCCGTCAACCCAGTGTGCCTTCAAGGCCAGCATCGCACCGACCCGATTGCTACTGGCGCAGTATAACATTGCGGTTTTTTCGCCAACCTCATCCAGTATCGCAGCGAATGCTTCGACGTTATCGCGGGTCAATGATCCTGAACCCGAAATCGGAAGACGGTCGAACTGAACTCCTTCACCGACCAGCAATTCTTCCTCCCATCCAGCACCATCCTCCGTCGTCGGGCGAAGGGATACGAAGTGCTCAATGCCCGACGATTGAAGTCTCCGAATCTGCTCCTGTGTCGGCTGTCCAGAAGTAACCAGTCTGTCCATTGGCATACGCGCGTTACGAACGCCTATTTCTGTAACGACCGAAAGTAGAGTGTCCGGAATACTCGCCATCACCGCTTCAGCCGGAGGAGAAGGCTCAGCGGAACACGCCAAGGATGCAAAAAGAGTCAGTAGGAGTACTAGGTCAAGATTCCTGTTTTTCATACACTTCAGATACCGGTTAATGGTTATAGGCAGAACATAACTGATGACCCCAAACACGGACCACGGCCGCGAATAGAGCGTACTATGGTTTCACCGAGACCAAGAGCTTATCCCGCGAAACTATCTCAACCGAGACCCTCATCGTGCAACGAGCAATCCCAACACTCACCGCCTCACTCATCATCATAGCGGGGCAAGCGCCACTGGCTGGTCAAGAACCTCTCTGCGAAGGTGCAGAGAGGTTCTTGCAGGAGACCATGCTCATGATTGCTCTCAGCGAGTCGGACACGATCAACGACTGGCGAACACAGGCGAAGGTTCCTGGGTGCCGAGTCACAGCTGCTGGCTCATCCAGTCTGGAGTCAGCCGAAATTGCAAGGAGCTTCTACCAGATCATCGCCGAAAGTGGCTGGTCCCGAACTCCAGATCCACGCGACGCTCCGAATGAAGCATCGCTGCGTTTTCGTCGAGACAGCGTGGACTGTTTATTCAACTATTACGACTCCAGCATGTCTCTGGGCACAGACGCAGAGATGATAGTCAGCGACGCTGTCTACGTAGAGGAGGGTGAAAGTCTCTACAACTTCCTTGTACTATGCATGCCCGCCGCTCCTGCAGCACCGAGAGGCTAGTACTCGGTACCTAATCTACTACCGGATACATCTCAAAATTCTGAGCGTCGAGATATTGAAGCCGAGCTGGTATTGCAGTCTCTATGATCGCTCGCAGAAAATCGGTGATCCCGTCGCCAGCCCACCGGACAGCAAGCCACGCTCCAAAACTCTCAGCTAAGTCTTCAGTGTCCGGAGAAACATCAGCAACACTGGAAATAAACCTGAGGTCACTTGCCTGAGCTGCTTTCCAGCTCGGAGAAGAACTGTGTTCCGCATCGAGGGATATGTGCACCGTCTCGTGCGCCATTACCTCTTCCAGGAAACCCTGTATACGGTGTGCCTCGCCCTGATCCGCATGCACAACTAAGTCCCGGTTCAAACCTACGATACTCTCAAGGCCACCGTGAACCGATAGTGTCTCGACACCCTCCCTGAGCACCTGAGGCAGCACACCAAAACGTTCCGCATATAGATCTGCCAGATCTACCGCGGAAATACTGTCGAACTCTGCGTTGACCCGAATCTCAAGAAGGAGAGAAGGGATGAAACTCGCCTCAAAGAGCCATGTATCGTACGTGGCTTCAGCTTCTATACGCCCGTCATACATGACCCGGGAACCTACTCCGAGCGGCGTCAAACCAGTTAGAGCATTAGGACCCTGCACCGTTAAGACGTCCGGGTCTATGAAAGCTGTACCATTTAGAGGTGGGGGTAGGGGCCCAACGGGTTCGATAATCGGTTCTTCACTGCACGCGGAAACGAGAATAGCTGCGCTCACGAAGGCGGTTAGAACAAAAGGCTGCTTCATTGTTAGAACATGTCCCGGTCCAGTCCGATTTCACCACGCTCAACTCGTTACTCAAGCCGGGCACAGTGTGATCTTATCTATGTCTATGCTGCCTTCGACTAGCGCGTCTCATGGTACGTTATAGATAGGCGTTGGTTTCGCTAGTAACCCAACATGCACGCGATGCAACTGCCCGGAGCCGCTTTCGCGACTCCGGGCCCATATCGGGACGGCCGGATTCGAACCGGCGACCCCTGCAACCCCATTGCAGTGCGCTACCGGGCTGCGCCACGTCCCGAGAACCGAGATAATAAAGGCTTCCCGAGGGGTCGGGAAGCGATCAGGCTCGTCCAACCTGAAAAGGGTTAACGATATCGCCTAGCACTTCCACCGCTGCGGCTTGCTAAATCAACCGGACTCATACTGAAACGCAAGCACGTGCTCACTCAATAACTAACGGAATGGTCACACAATCCCTCTGCTACATGGGTGCAAGCTGGGTTGACCTTTTCTCAAAGGCTCAACTAAATTCCCCGTCCTGTTGCGGGGTGGAGCAGTCTGGTAGCTCGTCGGGCTCATAACCCGAAGG
>CETH01010167.1_pt1 | contig 27960 bp, 36 predicted proteins | sample 361461 | NCBI WGS metagenome assembly CETH01 (sample SAMEA2622695, study PRJEB7988) | marine metagenome | isolation source: saline water (ENVO:00002010), including
TAAAATATTTGAAAATATCCTCTGCTAAAATTTCAAAATTTTTTATTAAGACAGCAAAAACACCTATTAAAAATGATCCTGATATATTTATAATCAATGTGTTAAAGGGAAATGAGTTTTGAATGAGAGAACTTAATATAAATCTTAAAGGTGCGCCCAGTGCACCTCCTAAAGAAACAAGTAGAAGGTATTTAATCAATTTAATTACTGTTGAGGAACTTCATCTTCCTCTTGTTTTTTCTTAACTTGGATAGGACCACTATCCTTTCCTTTTGCATCTATATCTCTATCAACCAATTCTATTACAGCAGTTGCAGCATTATCTCCATATCTATTTAATAACTTAACAATTCTAGTGTATCCACCTTTTCTTTTTTCATATCTTTTTGAAAAAATATCAAATAATTTTTTTACATTTTTTTTCTCGTTGAGTATTGAAATCGCTTTTTTTCTTGATTGTAGATCCCCTTTTTTTCCTAATGTAATTAATTTTTCAACAAATGGTCTCAACTCTTTTGCTTTTGGAAGTGTTGTTGTAATTTGTTCATGCTTAATCAAAGCATTAGAAAGATTCATAAGCAAAGCTTTTCTATGTGAGGATGTTCTATTTAATTTTCTTCCACTTAAGTTATGTCTCATAATGCTAATTATTACCCGTTAAAGGGATCCTCATATTTTTTAGATAGTTCTTCAATATTCTCTGGTGGCCAGTTTTCAACTATCATTCCAAGATTTAAATTCATTTGGACAAGTACTTCTTTAATTTCATTAAGTGATTTTCTTCCAAAGTTTGCTGTTCTTAACATTTCTGACTCTGTTTTTTGGACTAAATCTCCTATATAAATTATATTATCATTTTTTAAACAGTTAGCGGATCTTACGGAAAGTTCAAGTTCTTCAACTTTCTTTAATAATGCTTTGTTAAAAGGTAATTTATCTTCTTTTGCTACTTCCTTAATTTCTTCCGGTTCATCAAAATTAATAAATGGCTGAAATTGCTCTTGAACAATTCTAGCAGCTAAAGCTACTGCATCTTCAGGAGAAACAGCGCCATTTGTTTCAACATTCATTATCAACTTGTCGTAATCTGTAACCTGACCTACCCTAGTATTTTCAACTTTATAAGATACTTTTTTTACTGGACTAAATAGAGCATCAATTGGAATTTGGCCAATAATTTTTTCATCGTTTTCTTTAGGGCCAGCAGAAACATAGCCTTTACCATTTTCTACATTAGCTTCTATTTCAATATCTGCATTTTCATCTAGAGTCATAATTATTTTATTAGGATCCATAATTTCTATATCTGGACCAGTTTCAAACTGACTAGCTGTAATCTCGCCTGGACCTTTAGCTTTCAATGTCATTCTATTTGGACCTAAGTTATGCATTTTAATTCCAATATCTTTTATATTTAGAATTATGTCTGTAACATCTTCTTTTACACCCGGAATTGTTGAAAATTCATGAAGTACGCCTTTTATTTTAATTGCTGTAATGGCTGATCCTTGAAGAGAAGATAATAGAATACGTCTTAAAGCATTGCCAATTGTTAATCCAAAACCTCTTTCCAAAGGTTCTGCAACCAAGGTAGCTAGTCTTTGAGAGTCAATTTCATTCTCTTCTTTGTTAGCTAATAGAATTCTTTTTGGTTTAATTAATTCTGTCCAATTTTTTTGTAACAATTTTTTCTCCTTTAATTATTTATTTTAAACTCTTCTTTGTTTTTTTGGTCTACATCCATTATGAGGAATAGCAGTAACATCTTTTATTGATGTTATGTTATATCCAATTGACTGCAATGATCTTAGTGCCGACTCTCTACCGGAACCCGGACCAGACACCTTAATTTTTAAATTTTTAATACCATAATCTTTTACTTTATTACCAACATCTTCTGCAGCTACTTGAGCAGCAAATGGGGTAGCTTTTCTTGAACCTTTAAAGCCTTTAGAACCTGAAGATGACCATGCTAAAGTATTTCCTTGTTCATCAGTTATTGAAATAATTGTATTATTAAAAGAAGAAACTATATGAGCTATTCCATTTATTACATTACCTCTATCTTTTTTCTTTTTAACAGACTTAGCTGCAGATTTATTTTTTTTAGCCTCTGCCATATTTTATCCTTTAGGTGCTTTTTTCTTTCCAGCAATTGCTACTGCCTTACCTTTTCTTGTTCTAGCATTTGAATTTGTTCTTTGACCTCTCACTGGAAGTCCTTTACGGTGTCTCAATCCTCTATAACATCCTAAATCAGTCAACCTTTTGATATTTAACGAAACATTCCTTCTTAAATTTCCTTCAACCATATGATCAGCATCAATAATTTCTCTAATTTTAGCTATTTCATCATCTGATAACTGGTTAACTCTTTTGGATTCTTCTAGATCTACTTTATTACATATATCTTTTGCAATTTTAGATCCGATACCATAGATATATGTCAGAGCAATCACTACTCTTTTATTTGATGGTATATTTACACCTGAAATACGAGCCAAACTATAATTCTCCAATTGATATCTGAAATGAAGCGCTGACTATATGAATTAGAATAATTAAGTCAAGTATTTAAATAATTAAAAAAACTATGTTTTCTGCCATTTATTTAGTATTTTTAATTATTTCTATTATTTTTTTTGATATTTCTTCAGGAGGACTGTCCCCATCAAGTGATTTCAATAGTTTTTTTTCATTGTAATATTTAACTAAAGGCTTTGTTTCTTGATTATATTTTTTTAATCTTACATTTTTGAAAGCATCTTCATCATCATCAGCTCTTATAGTTATTTTTTTGCCCCCACAATCAAAACAGCCATTTGTTGGAAATGGATCAAAAAATTTATTGTAAATTTTTTTACATTTTTCACATACTTGTCTTCCTGATATTCTTTTAATTAAAATTTCTTCTTTTACATTCATTTCAAATACATTATTAATAGATATATTTCTTTTTTTTAATATTGTTTCTAAACTTTCTGCTTGTATTAAAGTTCTGGGAAAACCGTCTAATACAAATCCATTTATACAATCTTCAAATAAAATTCTTTCTTCCACAACTCCTGTAATTAAATCATCTGAAACTAAAAGTCCTTGAGAAATAATATTACGAAGAGTTTTTCCTGTTTTTGTTTCTTTCAATGACATAGATCTCAAGATTTCTCCGGTTGAAAGATGTGCTATTTTAAATTCTTTAGATATAATTTTTGCTTGAGTTCCCTTTCCTGCCCCTGGAGGACCAAGAAAAATAAAATGCATCAACTTCTACCCTTTAATTTAGTTTTTTTAAGAATGTTTGCATATTGATGGGAAAACAGATGAGATTGAACTTGATTCATAAAATCCATCATTACAACTACTGTAATCAATAAGCTAGTTCCTCCAAGATAAAATGGAATAGAATATCTTGAAATTAAAATCTCTGGTAACAAAGCTACAAAAGTTAAATATATAGATCCTATAACTGTTAATCTTGTTAATACAAAATCTAAATAATTTGCAGTATTTTCACCAGGTCTTATTCCTGGAATAAATCCTCCATACTTTCTCAAATTTTCAGCTTGTTCTTCCGGATTAAATACAATAGCAGTATAAAAGAAAGAAAAGAAAATAACCATTGCAGCATATGTTAAAAGATACACTGGTTGACCTCTACCTAAATAACTTGAAATAAATGCAAATGTGCCGCTGTCTGAACCTGCTCCAAAACCTGTCAATGTAGTAGGTAACAATAAAACTGAAGAAGCAAATATTACTGGAATTACACCTGAAGTATTTATTTTTAAAGGAAGATGGGAGCTTTGACCACCAAATACTTTGTTCCCAACTTGTCTTTTAGGATATTGAACTATCAATCTCCTTTGTCCTTTCTCAATAAAAACAATAAATAGAATTAATGCTAAAACCAAAATTATTAATAATAATATAAATGTTGAGCTTAATGCACCTGTTCTACCCAACTCCAGAGTGCTTACTATTGCTCGCGGTAAATTTGCGATAATACCTGCAGTTATAATTAACGATATTCCGTTTCCTACCCCTCTTGATGTTATTTGTTCTCCCAACCACATCAAAAAAACTGTCCCTCCAGTTAATGTAACAACTGTAGTAAATCTAAAGAAAAGTCCTGGTTCAATGACTACATTTCCTCCGGAACCTTGTAATGTTTCCAAACCTACTGCGACTCCATAACCTTGAACAGCAGCAATAGCTACTGTCAAATACCTAGTTATTTGAATTCTTTTTCTTACACCTTTGCTACCTTGTTCTTTAAGAGCTTTTAAACTAGGTATACTACTTTGAAGCAAAGTCATTATAATTGAAGCAGAAATATATGGCATTACACCTAAAGCAAAAATACCCATTCTACTAAGAGCTCCTCCAGAGAAGGTATCAAATATTCCTAAAATTCCTGATGCTTGTTGGGAAAAAAAAGCTTGGAGAGATTGTGGATCTATTCCTGGTATAGGTAGAAATGTACCTAATCTAAAAATAATTAAAGCTCCTAATGTAAACCATAATCTATTTTTTAATTCAGTTGCCTGAGAAAAAGCACCCATATTTAAATTAGCAGCTAATTTTTCGCCAGCAGAAGCCATTATTTTTCCTTTTTATTATTTACAAGAATTTTAATTGACCCACCTATTTTTTCAATTTTTGAAATAGCTGATTTTGATGCATAGGAAACTGAAAAATTTATAGGCGATTTAATCTCCCCATCACCAAGCAACTTAACATTGCCCTTGTTTTTTTTAGTAATATTTAATTTTATTAGATCTTCTTCATTAATATCTTTTGAAGTAATTTTCTTATTATTTAAAAATGATTGAATTTTTTCCAAACTTACTGTTTGGATTTGTTTTGCAAATATATTTTTAAATCCTCTTTTTGGAAGTCTTCTATAAATTGGCATTTGACCACCTTCAAAACCATTTATTGCAACTCCTGATCTAGATTTCTGACCTTTAACACCCCTACCTGCAGTCTTGCCTTTTCCAGAACCTGCTCCTCTACCTATTCTTTTTGATTTTTTTGGAATATTTTTATTTTGAATTTCATTCAATTTCATTTTGTATCCTTTGGAGGTTTTTTTATATTAACAACAATCTCAGATACTTTTTTTGACCTTTTAGCAGCAATACTTTTTGGTGAGGCCATATTTTGAAAAGCGTTAAAAGTTGCTTTTATCATATTATGAGGATTTGTAGAGCCGATAGACTTCGCTACAACATCTTTTACACCCAATGAATCAAATACAGCTCTCATTGGACCACCAGCTATTATTCCTGTACCGGGAGGTGCAGATCTAATTATAACCTTACCAGCTCCAAATCTACCTTTTGAGTCATGGTGTATAGTCCTACTATCTTTTAAAGAGACTCTAATTAAATTCTTTTTAGCATTATCTGTTGCTTTTTTGATGGCACTTGGAACTTCTTTTGCTTTTCCCGAACCATATCCTACCTTACCACTAGCATCACCAGCAACGACTAAAGCAGCAAAACCAAATCTTCTTCCACCTTTTACAACTTTTGAAACCCTATTAACAGCAACAAGATGTTCAACTAATTCATTATTATCTTTTTGATTTCTTTCTTTTTCCAATTTCATTTCTCCTAAAAATCTAAACCTGACTTTCTTGCTGATTCAGCTAAAGCCTTTACTTTACCATGATAAGCATATGAACCTTTATCAAAAACTACTTTTTTTACTCCTTTTTCAATTGATCTTTTCGCTATTAAATTACCAATTTTTTCTTCAATTGAAAATTTTATCTTTTTTTCTGATTTAACTTCCTTTTCCAAAGAAGAGGCACTTGCTATAGTTTTTCCAGTATTGTCATCAATAATTTGAACATAAATATATTTATTTGACTTAAAAACAGACATTCTATTTCTTTTAGAATTTTTCTTAATTTTAATCCTATTTCTAAGTTTTCTTTTTTCTTTCGTTTGCATAACTATTTTTTCTTTCCTTCTTTTCTAAATATATATTCATTTTCATATTTTATTCCTTTGCCTTTAAAGGGCTCAGGTTTACGATATGATCTGATTTCTGATGCAACTTTTCCTAGAAGTTCTTTATCATGTGAAAAAATTTTTATCAAATTAGGTTTTGGGCATTCTATTTTAACTTCTTTAGGAATTTGATAATTAATATCGTGACTATATCCTAGAGATAATTTCAATGCGTTACCAGCAATCATTGCTTTATATCCAGTACCATGCAATTCTAAATTTTTTGTAAAACCTTGAGAAACACCTGTAATTGCATTTGCTACAAGCGCTCTTATAGTTCCCCAATTAGGGCTTTCTTTTAACTCTTCATTTTTAGTTTTAACAATGATCGTATTACTATCTTTTTCAATCTCATAGCCATTTGGAATATTGATGCTTAGTTCACCATGGCTCCCTTTAACACTAAATTTTTGTTCAGAAATACTAATTTCTGTTTTTTCAGGAATATTTATTGGATTTTTTGCGATACGAGACATAAATTTAAAATACCTGACATAAAATTTCTCCACCTACATTTTGATTCCTAGCTGTTGAATCAGACATTACTCCTTTAGGTGTTGATATTATTGAAATTCCTAAACCACCATATGATCTTGGCATTTCTTTTATTTTGCTATAAACTCTTATTCCAGGCTTAGATATCCTTTTAATTTTTTTAATTACTGGCTGTCCCTCACTATACTTTAACTCTATTTTGATTTTGGACTTTTCACCTTCAATTTCTTCAGAAATAAAATCCCTTATGTACCCCTCTTCTTTTAAAACCTTCAATACATTCAAATTTAATTTAGAAAACAAGCAATATGTTACATCATTTTTAACGCTGTGAGCATTTCTAATTCTAGTTAACATATCTGACAAAGTATCGTTCATTGACATTTTATATTTCTCCTACAATTTACCAACTTGATTTAATTACACCTGGAAGCTTTCCCTCAAGTGATAATTCTCTAATTTTTATTCTTGATAATCCAAATTTTTTATAGACCCCTCTAGGTCTTCCAGTTAATTCACATCTATTTCTATATCTCACTCTTGAACTTGATCTTGGCATTTCATTTAATTTAAATTGAATTTGTAATCTTTCTTCAACAGTGATTTTTTTATTTTTTATCATCTCCTTCAATTTTTTTCTCTTATCCCTGTATCTATTTATTAATTCTTTTCTTTTAAGATTTTTATTTATTAAACTAGTTTTTGCCATAATTAATCTTCCTAATTGTTTTTTTGTTGAAAAGGCATGTTAAAACCTTTTAATAATTCTAGTGCTTCTTCATTATTTTTTGCGCTAGTACATATAACAATGTCCAAGCCTTTTATTTTATCCGTCTTATCATAATCTATTTCTTGAAAAATAATTTGCTCTTTAATTCCAAGAGAATAATTTCCTCTCCCATCAAAACTTTTTGGATTCAAACCTCTAAAATCTCTAACTCTTGGTAACGCAATATTAATTAACCTATCTAAAAATTCAAACATATGTTTATTTCTTAATGTTACTTTTACTCCGATTTTCATACCTTCTCTGATTTTAAATCCCGCTATTGCCTTCTTTGCTCTTGTAATTACTGCTTTTTGACCTGCGATTAAAGTTAGTTCTTCTTGAGCTTTCTCTATTAACTTTGAATCATCTTTAGCATCACCTAAACCCATATTTAAAATTATTTTTTTAATTTTAGGTGCTTCATGTTTATTTTTGTAGTTAAATTTAGAATTTAACATTTCATGAATTTTTTCTTCATATAATTTTTGTAACCTAGTCATTATTTCTATAATTCCTTATTATTTTTCTTATTTATTCTAACTTTAGATCCATCTTTCAAAAAGGAATATCCAATTTTGACTCCCTTTTTTGTTTCTTTATCATAGTAAGCCACATTTGAAATTTGAATGGGCATTTCTTTATCTACAATACCTCCTGCTTGATCATTATTCGGCTTCATATGTTTTTTTGCAATATTAACTCCTGAAACAATTATTTTGTTTTTTTTAGGAATCACATTAACTATTTTACCTGTTTTGCCTTTATTTTTGCCAGCTAAAACAATTACTTCATCCCCTTTTTTTAATTTTATTTTCATATTACCTCTGGAGCCAAACTAATAATTTTCATAAATTTTTTACTTCTTAATTCTCTTGTTACAGGACCAAATATTCTTGTGCCAATCGGTTCTTCTTGTTTATCTAATAAAACAACAGCGTTGTTATCGAATCTGATAGAAGATCCGTCGTCCCTTGCAAAATCTTTTCTTGTTCTAACTATAATTGCCTTATAAACATCACCTTTTTTTACTTTTCCTTTTGGTATTGCATTTTTAACAGACACAGTAATTATTTCACCAATCGTCGCAAACCTCTTTTTTGAACCTCCAAGAACTTTTATGCACTGAACCTTTCTTGCTCCGGAATTGTCTGCAACATCAATATTAGTCTGCATTTGGATCATAATTGATCTCCTTTATCATCTATATTTTTTGTATTTTCTTTTTGATTGACTACTACCCATTTTTTACTTTTTGAATATGGTTTACATTCTTCAATCATAACATTATCACCGATTTTATATTTATTTGTTTCATCATGCACGCTATATTTTTTTGATCTTTTAATAATTTTTTTATATTTTTTATGTTGAACTCTTCTATCAACATTAACCCTTATTGTTTTGTCTTCTTTATCAGATACGACTACCCCAGTTAATATTCTTTTAGGCATCTTGTTTCCCTTTTATTAAATCATTATTTTTTTGAGTCATATATTTGGCGATCTCTTTTCTAATTTTTTTGAATTGTGAAGTGTTTTCTAATTGACCACTTCTTTTTTTAAATCTTAAATTCAGAAGTTCCTTCCTTAAATCTGAAATCTTTGTTTTAATTTCTTTATTATTTATTTTTTTCAAAGTTTTTTTGGCCATTTATATATCTCTTCCTACAAATTTACATTTTATTGGTAATTTTGCAGCTGCGAGTTCTAATGCTTGTTTTGCATCAGCGGTTGGAACGCCATCTACTTCAAACATAATTCTACCAGGTTTAACTCTACAAGCCCAAAATTCAACTGAACCCTTACCTTTTCCCATTCTTACTTCAGCAGGTTTTTTTGATACTGGTAAATCGGGAAATATTCTTATCCATAATCTTCCTGCTCTTTTTAAATGTCTTGTAATTGCTTTCCTTGCTGCTTCTATTTGTCTTGCTGTTATTCTTTCAGGTTCCATTGCTTTAAGACCATAATTGCCAAAATTTAATTTAAAATTTCCTTTAGCATTCCCATGAATTCTACCTTTATGCTGTTTTCGATACTTAGTTTTTTTCGGTGACATCATATTCATAACTATCTTACTCCACCATCTGCAATTAATTTCTTTTCACTACCCAGGGGATCATTTTCCAAGATCTCTCCTTTATTAATCCAAACTTTAATTCCACATATACCATATGTTGTTTCTGCTTCTGCAGTAGCATAATCTATATCAGCTCTTAATGTATGTAATGGAACGCTTCCTTCATTATATGATTCTGTTCTAGCAATATCTGTTCCTCCGAGTCTACCTCCAACAATAACTTTTACACCCTTTGCTCCTAGACGCATTGCCGATTGTGCTCCTCTTTTCATTGCTCTTCTAAATGAAACTCTCTTTTCCAATTGCGTTGCTATATTTTCAGCTACTAAGCAAGCTATAACTTCTGGTTTTCTAACCTCTTTAATATCTAAAATTACTTCTAAAGAAGAAATTTTAGATAAATCATTTTTCAATTTTTCTATATCCGCACCTTTTTTCCCAATTATTATTCCTGGTCTAGCGCTATAAATAGTTATTCTTAATTTTTTAGCAGCTCTTTCAATTATTACTTTTGATATGCTTGCTGATTTAAGTTTTTTATGCACGTAAGACCTAAGACTAAAATCTTCATGTAAAAATTTAACATAATCTTTCTTTGAAAACCATCTTGAGTCCCATGTTTTATTTACGCCAAGTCTCAAACCATTTGGATTTATCTTTTGTCCCATTATTTTTTTTCCTTTGAAGTTTTATTTATGTCTTTAACTATTTTCTTTTCCTCTAAAATAATTGTTAATTTACTAAAAGGTTTTAAAATAGAAGAAGCCCTACCTTTTGCTCTTGGTCTGAATCTTTTCATTGTTAATGATTTTCCCACATATGCTTCTTTAACTATAAGATTATCAATATCCAATTGTTTATTGTTTTCAGCATTAGCAATAGCAGCATTTAATACTTTTAATACACTTCTTGAAATTCTTTTATTAGAAAATTTAAGCTGATTAACAGCTTTATTTACACCCATACTAACTATACTTTGAGCAACTAAATTTAACTTTCTTTGACTTGTTCTGATAGTATTATCTTTAGCTATGGATGAGTTATTATTCATTATTTTTTATCCTTAGAGACTGAGTCACCAGAAACTTTTTTATCAGCCGGAGTATGACCTTTAAATGTTCGTGTCGGAGAAAATTCTCCAAGTTTATGACCAACCATATTTTCAGTGATCGTTACAGGAATAAATTTTAAACCATTATATACACCAAAAGTTAATCCTACAAAATCTGGCATTATTGTGGATCTTCTAGACCAAGTTTTAATAACCTCTCTTTTTCCTGATTGTTGAACTTTTTCTGCTTTTTTAATAAGCGTTTTTTCAACAAATGGTCCCTTCCAAGTAGATCTAGACATTTATTTTCTCCTCTTAACTATAAGTCTATTTGTTTTTTTATTTTTCCTTGTTTTTTTACCCTTCGTAGGTTTTCCCCAAGGTGTCACTGGATGCCTTCCTCCAGATGATTTTCCTTCACCTCCACCTAAAGGGTGATCTACGGGATTCATAACAACTCCTCTGACCTTTGGTCTAAAACCTAGTAATCTTTTTCTACCAGCTTTTCCCAGCTTGATATTCTGATTATCTGGATTGGAAACAATTCCTACTGTAGCTAAACAATTAGAGTTAACTATTCTAACTTCTCCTGAAGAAAGTTTTATTTGACATTCAAATGAATTTTTTGAAGTAAGTTGAGCATATGTTCCTGCAGATCTTGATAGTTGGCCACCTCTACCTAATTTAATTTCAATATTGTGAACATTTGTTCCAAGAGGAATTTTTTTAAGAGGTAGGGTATTTCCTGTTTTTATTTCAGCATTTTCTGAAGTTGTAATTTTATCACCAACTCCCAATTTATTAGGTGCTAATATATATCTATATTCACCATCATCATATTTAATTAATGCCACAAATGAAGATCTGTAAGGGTCATATTCAATTCTTTCTACATTACCTACTATATCAAATTTATTTCTTTTAAAATCAATTTTTCTATAATTTCTTTTTGCGCCACCACCCATTCTACGGGATGTTATTCTTCCCTGATTATTTCTTCCACCTGTAGAATGCATTCCTTTAACTAGAGGCTTGTGAGGTTTTCCTTTCCAAATTTCTGACCTATTTATAAGTACTGTACCTCTTTGAGAAGGAGTATTTGGTTTAATTACTTTTAAACTCATTTTATATACCTACTGACATATCTATTGAACTTCCTTGCTCTAAAGTAACAATTGCTTTTTTAATATTACTTCTTTGACCGTAGTTACCTTTAAAATTCTTAATTTTTCCTCTAGTTATTTGAGTATTAACTTTAAGGACCTTTACTTTAAATAATTTTTCAATTGCTATTTTTATTTCTTTGGTATTTGCTTTCATATCCACTTGAAAAATAAACTGACCATATTCACTAACTTTAGTGGATTTTTCAGTTATCACTGGATAGTGAATAATTGATTTTGCCTTTCCTATAGAAATATCAATTTTTTTATGTTTAATACTTCTCATATTAACTTTTTCTCTATGTTTTGAATTGCATTTTTTGTAATAAAAATCTTTTGATGACTAAGCATATCTCTAACATTTAGACCTTCAGTTAAAATATGATCAACTTTAGGAATATTGGATGAAGCAAGTATAAAATTTTTATTAATCTCATCTTTATTTTGTATGAATATTGCTGAGTCAAAATTAAATTTTTTAAACTTAGTGTTTAAAATCTTCGTTTTTGGTTTATTTAAAGAAATATCTTTTAAGATAATAATTTCATTCTTTTTATGTTTAGCTGAAAAAGCGCACTTCAAGGCTAATTTTTTCTCCTTTTTATTTAATTTTATTGAGTGATCTCTTACTACTGGACCAAAAGCTATCCCCCCTCCCCTAAAATGAGGCGCCTTAGAACTTCCTTGTCGAGCATTTCCAGTACCTTTTTGAGCAAATGGTTTTTTGGATTTACCTCTTACTTCAGATCTTGATTTGACCTTATGATTTCCAGATCTATGTTTTGACATCTGAAACTTAATATAATTATTAATTAAATCTGGAAATACTTTTTGAGAAAAAATAGAATCATTCAATTCTATTTCTTCAATTTCTTTATTGTCTAAATCAAATACTTTATATTTCATTTTTTTTCACTTTTTTTTACTGAGTCTTTTATTGAAACAACAGATTGTCTCGCTCCAGGTATAGAACCCTTAATAATTAATAAATTATTTTTTTTATCAATATCTACTACTTGTAAATTTTGTATTGTAACTTGTTTTGAACCCATATGACCTGCCATTTTTTTTCCCTTAAAAACTCTCCCTGGATCTTGATTATGACCAGTAGATCCATGAGCTCTATGGGAAACTGAATTTCCATGTGAAGCTCTACCTCCTCCAAAATTATGTCTTTTCATTGATCCAGCAAATCCTTTTCCTTTGCTCACTGATGTTATGTCAACAAATTGCCCTTTTTTAAAGTGTTCTGCATTAATTTCATTTCCAATCTCTAATAAGTTTTCTTTAATAACTCTAAATTCTTTTATATGTCGTTTTGGTTTTGCTTTTATTTTAGTAAAATGATTTTTTTGAGGTTTTTTTATTTTGTTTGCTTTATTGTTTTCTATTCCAACTTGTATTGCGTAATAATTATTTTTTTCTTTAGTTTTTACATCAGTCACTTCACAGTTATCTATATGTAATAATGTAACTGAGCTTCTTTTACCGTCTTCACTAAAAAAAGAAGTCATGCCTATTTTTTTTGCTAAGATACCTGTTCTCATTATATTTTTATATCTACCTCTACTCCTGGTGATAAATCTAACTTCATTAGTGCGTCCACAGTTTGTGGAGTTGGGTCTATTATATCTAAAAGTCTTTTATGTGTTCTTATTTCAAATTGTTCTCTACTTTTTTTATCTATATGGGGAGACTTGTTTACTGTAAATTTTTCAAGTCTAGTAGGTAAAGGTATTGGTCCTCTAACTTTAGCGCCCGTTCTTTTTGCGGTATTAATTATATCATTAGTACTATTATCTAATATTTTACTATCAAAAGCTCTTAATCTTATTCTGATATCTTTATTTTCCATTTTATCCTCTAAGCTAACTTTGCCTTTACTTCCTCTGCCACATTAGAAGGAACTTGTTCATAATGACTAAATTGCATAGTATAATTTGCCCTACCTTGAGAAAGAGATCTCAAATTATTTACATATCCAAACATATTTGCAAGAGGTACCATTGCATCAATTACACTAGCATTTCTTCTATTTTCCATATTTTGAACTTGTCCTCTCCTACTATTTAAATCACCTATTACATCACCCATATAATCTTCAGGAGTAACTACCTCTACTTTCATCATAGGTTCTAATAAAGCTGGGTTAGCTTTTGCTATACCTTCTCTAAATGCTGCTCTTGCAGCTATTTCAAAAGCTAATACACTCGAGTCTACATCATGATATGCGCCGTCATTTAAAGTTGCTTTAAAATCTATTACTGGATATCCTGCAATAACTCCAGTTTGCATTTGTGACTTTAATCCTTTTTCTACACCTGGGATGTATTCTTTTGGAATATTTCCCCCTGTAACTTTATTCTCAAATATAAATCCTTCTCCAGGTTTGGTAGCTTCAAAAGTAATTTCTACTCTTGCAAATTGACCAGCTCCTCCAGATTGTTTTTTATGAGTATAATCAACTTCATATGATTTTGTTATTGTTTCTCTATAAGCTACTTGTGGGGCACCTACGTTCGCTTCAACTTTGAACTCTCTTTTCATCCTATCCACTAGAACCTCAAGATGGAGTTCTCCCATTCCTTTTATAATTGTTTGTCCAGATTCTTCATCTGATGTGACTCTAAAACTTGGGTCTTCTTGTGCTAACCTACCCAGTGCTATACCCATTTTTTCATGATCTGCTTTTGTTTTAGGCTCTACTGCTACTTCTATAACTGGATCAGGAAAATCCATTTTTTCTAAAATTATTGGATTATTTGGATCACAAAGAGTTTCTCCTGTTGTCACATCTTTTACTCCTACTAATGCTACAATATCCCCTGCATATGCCTCTTTTATTTCTTCTCTATTATTTGCATGCATAAGCAACATACGGCCAATATTTTCTTTTTTATCTCTTATAGAATTTATAACTGCATCTTTAGTCATTACTTTCCCAGAATATATTCTAATAAAAACTAATGACCCTACAAAAGGATCAGTCATTATTTTAAAGGCTAAAGCACTAAATGGTTCAGCATCAGAGCAAGATCTCTCTAATTCTTTATCTCCTTTAATATCTACACCCTTAACACTTTTCACATCTAATGGTGATGGTAAATAATTAATTATTGCATCAAGAAGAGGTTGAACTCCTTTATTTTTAAATGCGCTTCCAGTAAGAACAGGAACAAAATTACCAGATATTGTTCCTTTTCTGATACACTTTTTTATATCTTCAATTGAAGGTTCGTTTCCATCGAGATAGGCTTCCATTATCTTATCATCTTCTTCGACAACCTTTTCAATTAATTTTTCTCTGTATTCTTTAACCTGATCCTTTAACTCATCTGGTATATTTTCTGAAATATCAAATTCTGCGCCTAAAGTTTCTTCTTTCCAGATTATTGATTTATTTTCTACTAAATCAACTATGCCAACAAAATTACTCTCATTCCCTATAGGTAATTGAGTTACTAGTGGATATGAACCTAATCTATCTTTTATCATATCAACAGTCATAAAGAAATTAGCACCAGTTCTATCAAGTTTATTTACAAAACACATTCGTGGAACATTATATCTATCTGCCTGTCTCCATACAGTTTCTGATTGGGGCTCTACACCTGCAACACCATCAAATACTGCAACTGCGCCATCTAAAACTTTTAAAGATCTTTCTACTTCAATTGTAAAATCAACATGACCAGGAGTATCAATGATATTGATCCGATGATCATTCCAAAAGCAAGTTGTTGCTGCTGAGGTAATGGTAATTCCTCTTTCTTGCTCTTGTTCCATCCAATCCATAGTTGCTGCACCATCATGTACTTCACCTATTTTGTGAGATTTTCCAGTATAATAAAGAATTCTTTCTGTTGTCGTTGTTTTGCCAGCATCAATATGTGCCATAATTCCAATATTTCTATAATTTTCTAATTGATGCGATCTGGACATTCGATATTACCATTTAAAATGAGAGAAGGCTCTATTAGCTTCAGCCATCTTATGAGTGTCTTCTCTTTTTTTTGCTGAATTACCTTTATTATTAAAAGCATCCATTAATTCTCCTGCAATTCTTTCTTTCATTGTTTTTTCATTTCTTTTTTTTGCACTTTCAATAAGCCACTTTATAGCAAGAGCCTGAGCTCTTGCGGGTCTCACTTCAACAGGTACTTGGTATGTAGCCCCACCCACTCTTCTTGATCTAACTTCTAAACTTGGCTTTATTTTATCTATCGAATTATGAAAGAATTCTAATGGATCATTTTTAGTTTTATCGCTAATTATATCGAATGCTCCATAAACTATTCTTTCTGCAGTTGATTTTTTTCCATCATACATAACCTTATTCATAAACTTTGTAATAATTGTATCCTTATATTTTGCGTCTGTTAGAACTTCCCTTTTTATAGCTGATCTTCTTCTAGACATTTAAAAATACTATTTAGGTTTTTTTGATCCATATAAGGATCTTCGTTGTTTTCTTGCACTGACACCCTGAGCATCTAAAGGACCACGAATTACGTGATATCTAACACCTGGTAAATCTTTAACTCTACCACCCCTAATAAGAACTACAGAATGTTCTTGGAGATTATGCCCTTCTCCAGGAATATATGTTGAAACCTCATGCCCATTAGTTAAGCGAACTCTTGCAACCTTTCTAAGAGCTGAATTGGGTTTTTTTGGAGTTGTAGTATAAACCCTAGTGCATACACCTCTTTTTTGAGGGGATGCTTCTAAAGCTGGGACTTTATTAATCCTCAATACTTTTTTTCTTCCTTTTCTTACCAGTTGATTAACTGTTGGCATAACCTTCTTTCCAATTTATATTTTTTAAAGCTTCTCAATTTGCGTTTGAGATTTTTTCTCACCACCAAATCAAACTAAAGTGCGATGTATATATTTACGATAGTTTATCACGTCAAGTAAAATTGCATAAAAACAATGAGAATTCTGCAAAAATTATAATATTTTGGCTATTTTTCTATAATTTCAGAATTTTCTGATGTTTTTTCTTGATTTAACTGCTCTAATTTTTCGTTATCTCTAATTTTAGATAATTTATTAAATTCAGAATATGCTCTTCCTGTCCCTGCGGGTATTAATCTTCCAACTATAACATTTTCTTTTAATCCCTCAAGTCTGTCTACTTTACCTTGAACAGCGGCATCAGTTAATACTCTTGTAGTTTCTTGGAAAGAAGCTGCAGAAATAAAAGAGTTAGTTTGAAGGCTTGCTTTAGTTATTCCTAAAAGAACAGGAATATATTTTGCTAGTTTTTTGTTATCACTTTCCAAAATTTTATTAATTTTATTTAACTCTATTTTATCTATCTGTTCTCCTTTTAGCAGAGTGGAATCACCTTCTTCTAAAACCTCAACTTTTTGTAACATTTGTTTTGCAATAACCTCTATATGTTTATCATTAATAGTTACACCCTGAAGCCTGTAAACGTCTTGAACTTCTTTAACTAAATATCTAGCTAGTTCTTCTACACCTAATATTCTTAAAATATCGTGAGGTACAGGGGTGCCATCAACAATTATTTCACCTTTTTTTACTAAGTCTCCTTCTTGTACATTTAAATGTTTGCCTCGTGGAACTAAAATTTCGACAAAATTTTCCTCATCTTCTGTATCAGTGATTATAAGTTTTCGTTTATTTTTATAATCTTTTCCAAATGTTATTTTACCATCCATTTCACTCATAATTGCAGGATCTTTTGGTTTCCTTGCTTCAAATAACTCGGCCACTCTTGGCAAACCACCAGTTATATCTTTTGTCTTTGAGGATTCTTTTGGAATTCTTGCTATAACATTTCCAACTTTTACTTCACTTCCATCATTAACACTTAAAATAGTATCTATAGACATATAGTATCTAGCATCATTCCCATTATTTAATTTTAAAATTTCACCATTGTTGTCTGTAATAGCTATTTGGGGTTTTAGATCTTTTGCTTTAGAAATTTGTCTCCAATCAGTAATAACTTTGTTTGATATACCAGTAGTTTCATCAGTTTGTTCTTTAATTGATGTACCTTCAATTAGATCTATAAATTTTATCGTACCATCTTTTTCAGCAATGATCGGTGTTGTATACGGATCCCATTCTGCCAATAAAGTATTTCTTTTAATTTTCGTATTTTCTTTTTCATTTAATTTTGATCCAAATGGTACTTTATAAGATATCTTTATATTTTTTTGATCATCACAAATATTCATTTTTGCATTTCTTGAAATAACTATAGGTTCATTTTTAGAATTATAAATTAGATTTACATTTTCAAAATTCAAAGTACCATCAACACTACTTTCTATTGAAGATTGTTCTGCCGAAGCACTTGCAGCCCCTCCAATATGAAATGTTCTCATTGTTAATTGCGTTCCTGGTTCTCCAATTGATTGAGCAGCAATTATACCTACTGCTTCACCTATGTTTACAGGTGTCCCTCTTGCTAAATCCCTACCATAACAAACTGAACAAATTCCCGAATTTGATTCACAAGTTAGTACGGACCTTATCTTTAAAGTTTTGATGTCTAGGCTTTCAATTCTCATAAGATGTGTTTCATCAATTATTTCACCTGCTTTTACAATTATTCCTTGAGAATCTTCTATATTTTCGCAGGGACATCTTCCAAGAATTCTTTCATTTAATGTTACTGTTTCATTTCCTGAATCGAATATTGATTCTACTATTACTCCATTAGAAGTTTTACAATCAAATTCTTTAATTACTGCATCTTGCGCAACATCAACTAATCTTCTTGTTAAATAACCAGAGCTAGCTGTTTTTAAAGCTGTATCTGCAAGACCTTTTCTAGCACCATGTGTCGATGTAAAAAATTCTATTACTGATAAACCTTCTTTAAAGTTTGATTTGATAGGTGTTTCAATAATTTCTCCAGAAGGTTTTGCCATTAATCCCCTCATTCCTGCTAATTGCTTTAACTGAGCAGCAGAGCCTCTAGCACCTGAATGTGCCATGATGTATACTGAATTTAAATTTTCTCCATCCTTAGGATTTGCAATTGTTTCAAGCATTCTATCAGATATATCATTTGTGCATTCTGACCATGCATCAACAACCTTATTATATTTTTCACCTTGAGTTATTAAACCTTCTTGATACTGATATTCATATTCTTGTACTTTTTTTTGTGTGCCATCTATTAATATATTTTTTTGGGAAGGTATTACTAAGTCATCTTTTCCAAAAGAAATACCTGCTTTAGCAGCATATTTAAATCCTACAGACATTATATTATCTGCAAATATGACTGTGTCTTTTTGCCCGCAAAACCTATACACCCTATCTATTATGTTACTAATTTCTTTTTTAGTTAAAACTTTATTTACTAATTCAAAATCTAAATCTTTATTATTAGGAAAAACACTAAAGAGTATTAATCTTCCTGGAGTAGTCTCTACTCTGATTTTTTTATTAAGTTTTTTTGAAAAAACTCTTGTAGTGATTTTTGCATGCAAGCTAATGTCATTATTTTGTAAAGCTTTTTCTACTTCAAATAAATCTGTAAATAACCTTCCCTCACCTTTTTCACCTTTTCTTAGTATAGAAAGATAATAGAGTCCCAAAACTATATCTTGCGAAGGTACTATTATTGGTTTTCCACTTGAAGGAGAAAGAATATTATTAGTACTCATCATTAATACCCGAGCTTCCAATTGAGATTCTAAACTTAAAGGTACATGTACCGCCATTTGATCCCCATCAAAATCAGCGTTAAAAGCAGTACAAACTAGAGGGTGTAAATTTATAGCTTTACCCTCAATTAAAATTGGTTCAAAAGCCTGAATTCCCAATCTATGTAATGTAGGCGCTCTATTAAGTAAAATAGGGTGTTCTCTTATAACTTCTTCCAAAACATCCCAAACTCTAGAGTCTTCCATCTCAACCATTTTTTTTGCGGCTTTAATTGTAGTCGCCCAACCATAAATTTCTAACTTATGAAAAATAAATGGTTTAAACAATTCAAGGGCCATTCTTTTTGGAATTCCACATTGATGCAATTTAAGATTTGGACCCACAACTATTACTGATCTACCTGAATAATCAACTCTTTTTCCAAGTAAGTTTTGTCTAAATCTTCCTTGCTTACCCTTAAGCATATCTGCAAGAGATTTTAATGGCCTTTTATTAGTTGCTGTAATGACTCGTCCTCTTCTCCCATTATCAAATAAAGCATCAACGGCTTCCTGAAGCATTCTTTTTTCATTTCTAACAATTATATCAGGGGCCCTAAGATCAATAAGTCGTTTTAATCTATTGTTTCTATTAATAACTCTCCTGTACAAATCATTTAAATCTGAAGTTGCAAATCTTCCACCATCAAGAGGTACTAGTGGCCTTAATTCAGGAGGTATAACAGGCAAAACCTTCAAAATCATCCATTCTGGTTTAGATTTTGAAGAAATAAATGACTCCACCAATTTTAAACGTTTAATAGTTTTTTGTTTCTTTAATTCTGATTTGGATGTTTCTAAAATCTCTTTTAATTTTATTCTTTCAGTTTTAAGATCTAATGAAATTAACATCTGATCTATAGCTTCAGCACCTATTGAAGCTTGAAAAGAATCTTCACCATGTTGATCTTGATAATCAATAAATTCATCTTCACTTATAAGTTGCCCAACTTTTAAATCTGTTAAACCGGGTTCAGTTATTATAAATTTTTCAAAATATAATACTTTATCTAAATCTTTCAAAGTCATATCGAGTAATAAAGCTATTCTGCTTGGTAATGATTTCATAAACCATATATGAGAAACTGGAGCAGCAAGTTCTATGTGCCCCATCCTATCTCTTCTTACTTTTGACAAAGTTACTTCTACTCCACATTTTTCGCAGACTACCCCTTTAAATTTCATACGCTTATATTTACCGCACAAACACTCATAATCTTTGATAGGGCCAAAAATTTTTGAACAGAATAAACCATCTTTTTCTGGTTTAAACGTTCTATAATTTATTGTTTCAGGTTTTTTAATTTCACCAAATGACCAAGATCTAATTTGATCTGGATGCGCTATTGATATTTTTATCTGATCAAAGTTCTCTATTCCCTGATTTTCATTAAAAACGTTTAATAATTGTTTATTCATATTTATATCTCTTGTTGTTCTATTTTTAAATCTTCTTCTTTAGACTTCATTTCTATATTTAAAACTAATGATTTAAGTTCTTTAACCATAACATTAAAAGATTCTGGAACACCTGATTCAAAATTTTGATCCCCTTTAATTATAGACTCATATACCCTTGTTCTTCCCGCTACATCATCTGATTTTATAGTAAGCATTTCTTGCAATACATGAGAAGCACCATATGCTTCTAAAGCCCAAACTTCCATCTCTCCAAATCTTTGACCTCCAAATTGAGCTTTACCTCCCAAAGGCTGCTGTGTAACTAAACTATAAGGACCTATTGATCTTGCGTGAATTTTTTCATCTACTAAATGATGAAGTTTCAACATATATATATAACCTATCGTTACTGGTCTATCAAATTTTTCGCCAGTTATTCCATCATATAATATTTCTTGACCAGTATGATTGAGTCCATTGTTTTTTAACATATCTGTTATGTCTTTTTCTTTAGCGCCATCAAAAACAGGTGTCGCAAATGGTAATCCTTTAGACAAATTGTTTGAAAGCTCTATTAAATCATCTTCATTAAGATCAGAAATAGTCTCTTTATCTTTTTTGCTCTCAAAAATATTACTCAAGTCATCTTTAAGTTTCTTTGTCTTCCCTTCTTTATGCATAATCTTAAGCATTTCATTTATTTGTTTTCCTATTGCAGCAGAAGCCCATCCTAAATGAGTTTCAAATATTTGACCTATATTCATTCGACTTGGAACACCTAAAGGATTTAGAAGGATGTCAACAGGCGTACCATCACCTAACATTGGCATATCTTCTATTGGAGCTATCTTAGAAATTACGCCTTTATTGCCATGTCTTCCAGCCATTTTATCCCCTGGCTGTAATTTTCTTTTTACAGCAACAAAAATTTTAATCATTTTTAATACCCCTGGTGGCAATTCATCACCACTCTGTATTTTATCAACTTTCGCCTCAAATTTTTGGTTTATATTTCCTAAAAAAGTATCAAATTCTTTTTTTAACTCTTCAATTTCATCTGCAACAGTATCTTTCTTAACTTTAATTTTAAGTAATTCTTCTTTTTTTAATTCTTCTAAATTTTCATATGTAAGTTTTTGATTTTTTGTTAACTTGTCGCTACCTGAAGAAAATATTTCTTCATTAAAGATATCTCTCAATTGATTTGCAAATGTTTTTTCAATAATACTAATTTCATCATCTCTATCTTGAGCAAGTCTTTCTATTTGAGATCTTTCAATTGATAATGACCTTTCATCTTTTTCAATACCTCTTCTAGAAAACACTCTAATTTCAACAATAGTTCCATTAACACCTGGTGGAACTTTTAAACTTGTATCTTTTACATCTGAAGCTTTTTCCCCAAAAATTGATCTTAAAAGTTTTTCTTCGGGTGTCATCGGGCTTTCACCTTTGGGTGTAACTTTACCTATTAATATATCGCCAGATTTTACGTCTGCTCCAACATACACCATACCTGTTTCATCTAAATTTCTCAGATTATCTTCACTTACGTTTGGAATATCTCTCGTAATTTCCTCAGGACCAAGCTTTGTATCTCTTGCCATAACCTCAAATTCTTCAACATGAATTGAAGTAAAAACATCATCTCTTACAATTCTTTCTGAAATAATTATTGAGTCTTCAAAATTATACCCATTCCATGGCATAAATGCTGCTAAAACATTTCTTCCTAAAGCTAACTCGCCTAATTCAGTAGCTGGCCCATCTGCTATTACATCTCCTGTTTCAATGAAGTCTCCAACATTTACGAGAGGTTTTTGGTTAATACAAGTATTTTGATTTGATCTTTGATATTTAAATAAATTATAGATATCAACTCTTGATTGGTTTTTTTGATATTTTTTTTCAGAAACTCTGATTACAATTCTATTTGCATCTACTTGATCTACAAATCCTGCCCTATGAGCTATAACTGTCGAGCCACTATCCTGAGCTACGATTCTTTCCATACCAGTTCCAACTAGTGGAGCTTCAGGCTTTATTAATGGTACTGCCTGTCTCATCATATTTGAACCCATCAAAGCTCTATTTGCATCATCATTTTCTAAGAAAGGTATCATTGAAGAAGCAACTGAAACTAATTGCTGAGGAGATACATCCATTAAATCAATTGTATCCTTATTAGACAAAATAAATTCACCTTCTTGTCTACAACTTACTAATTCATCAATAAATTTCCCATCTTCATCAATTTGAGCGTTAGCCTGAGCAATAACATAATCCTCTTCTTCCATTGCACTTAAATAAATTACTTCAGAAGTAACTTTGGCCTTTTTAACTATCCTATATGGAGTTTCAATAAATCCAAATTGATTTATTCTAGAATAAGAGGCTAAGCTATTTATCAATCCAATATTTGGACCTTCAGGGGTTTCTACAGGACATATTCTTCCATAATGTGTTTGATGAACGTCTCTAACCTCAAATCCAGCTCTTTCTCTGCTCAAACCTCCTGGACCTAATGCAGATACTCTTCTCTTATGCGTTATTTCTGCAAGAGGATTAGTTTGATCCATAAATTGACTTAATTGACTTGTTCCAAAAAACTCTTTTATTGCTGATGCAACAGTTTTTGCATGTATTATATCTTGGGGCATAATTGTATCAACTTCTACTGAACTCATTCTTTCTTTTATTGCCCTTTCCATTCTTAATAATCCAATTCTAAATTGATTTTCTAATAATTCCCCTACTGATCTAACTCTTCTATTTCCCAAATGGTCAATATCATCAACTTCACCCTTACCATCTCTTAAGTTTAACAATTCCCTAATTATTGATAATATGTCATTTTTTGTAAGCATTCTAGTTTCAAGATCTGTATCTAATTTTAATTTTGAATTAATTTTTACTCTTCCAACTGATGATAAATCATATCTTTCATTTGAAAAAAATAATTTATTAAATAATGCTTCAGCCGTTTCTAAAGTTGGTGGTTCACCAGGTCTTAAAATCTTATAAACTTCAAAAAGAGATTCTTCTCTAGACTTTGACTTGTCCAGAGCAAGAGTATTTCTTAAATATGGACCTACTTCAACGTTATCAATTAATAAAACAGATAAATCATTAATACTATTTTCTTCAAAATATTTAATATGTTCTTCTATAATTTCAGTTCCTGCTTCAACTAAAATTTTTCCATTTTTCTCATTTATTATATCTTCACTTACAAAAAGGCCAAATAATGACTCCTCTTTAATTATAATTTCTTTAAATTTTTTATTTTTTACTTCATTAATTATTCTAGAACTTAATTTTGTTCCTCTTTCTAAAATAATTTTTCCATTCTTGTTATTTATTAAATCATATGGCAAAGTTTTACCTTTGTAAAAATCAAAATTGAAATTAATTAACCAGCCATTAGAATTTTTTTTGAGCTTATAACTTTTATAATAATAATTTAATATCTCTTCACCGCTCATCCCTTGTATTTTATTTGAGTCTGGTTGAATTTTTTTAATACTACACTCTTCTAAGTATTTCTCTGTTTCTTTACTTGGCAAACATTGTAGAAATGTAGTTATTGGAAACTTTCTTTTTCTATCTATTCTAGTATGTAATATATCTTTAGCATCAAATTCAAAATCTAGCCAAGAACCTCGGTATGGAATAACCCTACAAGAAAATAAATATTTTCCGCTCATATGAGTTTTTCCACGATCATGATCAAAAAATACACCTGGTGACCTATGCATTTGACTAACCACTACTCTTTCAACTCCATTTATTATGAAAGTACCGTTTTTAGTCATAAGAGGAATTTCACATAAATAAACTTGCTGTTCTTTCATATCTCGAACAGTTTTAGTTTCGGTTTCCTCATCAATATCCCAAACTTTTAATCTAAACCAAGCTAATAATGGAACGCTAAAAGTAATTCCTCTTTGAGAACACTCTATAACATCATGTTTTGGTTGGCCAAAATCATATGAAATATATTCAACAGTAGCCCTATCTGTATAGTCATTAACAGGAAATACTGTTTTAAATACATCATGTAAACCATGGTCCAATCTTTCTTTAGGATCTCTTCCAAGTTGTAAAAAATTGTCAAAAGATCTTTTTTGAACTTCAATTAAGTTAGGTAAAGTTGTAACATTCTTTATTTTCCCAAAAGATTTCCTAATTTTCTTTTTTCCAACAAATGATGTTTTCATCTTACTACAAACCTATTTTTTTAAAAAGTCGTCGCTATTTTAGTTACAACTTTTTTTATTTTAATTCTACTTTTGCTCCAGCTGCTTCAAGTTTTTTCTTCATCTCTTCTGCTTCAGCTTTTGCCACTCCTTGTTTTAGAGGTTTTGGCGCTCCTTCAACTAAATCTTTTGCTTCCTTCAAACCAAGTCCAGTAATTGTTCGAACCTCTTTAATTACTGCAATTTTATTTGAACCTGCTTCAGATAGAACCAAATCAAATTCAGTCTTTTCCTCTGCAGCTGCTTGATCAGCTCCTCCACCTGTAGCGGGTGCAGCGGCAACCGGTGCAGCAGCTGTGACTCCCCATTCTTCTTCAAGTTTTTTACTTAATTCTGCTGCCTCAACAACCGTTAGAGATGATAAATCTTTTATTATTTTATCTAAATCAGCCATATTCTGTTCTCCTTAATATTAAACTTTATATTTATGTTGTTTTTTTTGCATATGCTCCAAATGTTCTGACTAATTTACTTGCAGGTTCTTGTAACAATGATGCAATTTTTGATCCAGGTGCCATTATAACGCCAACTAATTTTCCTCTTATTTCATCTAAAGAAGGTAATGAAGCTAAAAATTTAACTTCTTTATCGTCTATTAATTTTCCTTCATATGATCCACCTAAAATGATCAATTTTTTATTTTCTTTAGAAAAATTAACTGCAACTTTTGCAGCCACAAGAGGATCTTCAGAATAAGCAATAGCAGTCGGACCCGTAAATAATTCAGATACATTCTCAAAAGAAGTCCCTGGCAGAGCTAATTTAGTTAATCTATTTTTAGTAACTTTAAATTTAGCATTAACTTCTCTCATTTTAGCTCTTAAGTCTTCAAGTTCACTTACGTTTAATCCTGAATAATGCGTAACTACTAAAAGATTTGATTCTTTAAAGTCATTTTTCAAAGATGAAACAATATTTTCTTTTTTTGAACGATCCAAATTAAACTCCATAATAAAGTTTATTCAATTTACTAGAAAACTCATTTTTCTAGTTAACTTATGCTCAACAGAACACAACTTTTAAAAGCTGTTTCTGTCTATGTAGGTACTTTAAGTCAAAAAAGCAGACACCTACAGTCTTTGACAAATTAGAGAAATATATTTCTCTAATTTAATTTAGAAACCTAATTTTTTTGTAAATCTGCAACATTCAATTTGATTCCTATCCCCATAGTCGAAGCTATGGAAACTCTTTTTACATATGACCCTTTAATTCCTTCTGGTTTATTTTTTAAAATAGCTTCAAAAAAAGTTTTAATGTTATCTCTAAGTTTTTCTTTATCAAAACTTAATTTTCCAACTCCAGCATGAATTATTCCTGATTTATCATTTTTAAATTGTACTTGACCCTTTTTTGCATCTTTGATTGCTTTTGAAACATCATTTGTAACAGTTCCTAATTTAGGATTAGGCATTAGTCCTTTTGGTCCTAGAATTTGTCCTATTTTTGCTAATTGGGGCATCATATCTGGAGTTGCTATAAGTCTATCAAAATTTATTTCACCACTTTCTATAGATTTAATGAAATCAGTATCTCCTACAATATCAGCTCCTGATTCTCTAGCTTTAGAAGCATTTTCATCTTTTGCAACCACTGCAATGCGAATATTTTTTCCTGTACCATGCGGTAAATTAATCACGCCTCTTACTGATTGATCTGTTTTACCAGCATTTAATGATAAATTTATTGCTATATCTAATGTTTCTTCAAATTTTGCTGCTGGGGAATTTTTAATTAAATCAATAGCTTCATCTAAATTATAATTTCTTTCTTTATCTATTTTGCTATAAATATCTTTCATTTTTTTACTAATTTTTTTCATTTTATTTTTCTATTTCCATTCCCATTGATCTCGCTGATCCCTTAACCATTTCTATAGCCCCTTCAATATTAATAGCATTAAGATCTTCCATTTTAGTTTTTGCTATCTCTTCTATTTGTTTTAAATTAATTTTTCCTAAAACTGACTTACCTGGAGTAGAGTTACCTTTTTTTAAATTCGCAGCTTTTTTTAAATAATACGAAACTGGAGGAAGTTTAGTAATGAAATCAAATTTTTTATCCTTGTAAGCTGTAATTACAACTGGAATTGGCGAACCTTTCTCCAAATTTTTTGTTTTTTCATTAAATGCTTTGCAAAAATCCATAATATTTAAACCTCTTTGGCCTAGTGCAGGACCAACTGGAGGAGAAGGATTTGCGCCACCTGCAGGAATTTGAAGTTTAATGTATCCTAAAATTTCTTTTGCCATTTTTACGCTTTTTCTACCTGTGAATATTCAAGCTCTACTGGAGTTGATCTTCCAAATATTGATACCGCAACCTTTATTCTAGATTTGTCTTCATCAATTTGTTCAATCATTCCATCAAAAGAAGCAAATGGTCCATCAATTACCTTTATAACTTCTCCTACTTCAAACTCTACTGAAGGTCTAGGCTTCTCAATACCTTGTAAAACCTGTTCACTTATTTTTGATGCTTCGGTATTGCTTATTGGTATTGGCATACCCTTTGAGCCTAAAAAAGTTGAAACCTTTGGTGTATTTTTAACTAAATGCCAAGTATCGTCATTCATAATCATTTTAATTAAAATATAACCAGGAAAAAATTTCCTTTCAGTATTTACTCTTGCCCCTCTTTTTACTTCAACAATTTCTTGAGTAGGAACAGATATTTCTTCAATCATTTCTGAAAGTCCTAATTTTGCAGCTTGTTCTTTAATGCTGTCTGCAACTTTATGTTCAAATCCAGAATATGCATGGATTACATACCATCTTGCTAGAGTGTTCATAAACCTGCTCCAAAACTTATAATTTTTTTAATTGAAAATGACAAAACTTGATCAGTTAATAAAAAAAATAATGAAAACAAAATAATAAGCAATATTATTATTGCTGCCGAGATAAGGGTATCTCTTCTAGTAGGCCAAATAACTTTAGATAATTCTTGTCTTACTTGTCTAACAAATAGAGCCGGCGATGTTTTTTTGTTTTCCAATTTTTTCCCTTTCTTAATTGGCAGGAGTG
>CETH01180503.1_pt1 | contig 27938 bp, 28 predicted proteins | sample 361461 | NCBI WGS metagenome assembly CETH01 (sample SAMEA2622695, study PRJEB7988) | marine metagenome | isolation source: saline water (ENVO:00002010), including
ATAAGCTATTTATCAAGTGCTAATTTAATAACATCTTGCACATCTTTCACAAATGTTATTTTAAGATCTTTTTTTACCTGAGGAGGAATCTCTTCTAAATCTTTTTCATTTAAATAAGGAGCTATAATTTGTTTCAATCCTGCACGATGAGCAGCTGTCGATTTTTCTTTTAAACCTCCTATAGGTAAAACATTACCTCTTAAAGATATTTCGCCTGTCATCCCCAAGAAACTTTTAACAGGTTTATTAGTTAACAAAGAAACAATTGCTGTAATCATAGATACTCCAGCAGAAGGTCCATCCTTTGGAATTGCACCTGCTGGAACATGAATATGAATGTCATTATTTTTGTAAAAATTTTCATTCAGACCTATCTTTTTTGCATTAGTTCGCACATAGGAAAATGCTGCTTGAGCAGACTCTTTCATTACATCTCCTAGCTTACCTGTTAATTTAAGCATGCCTTTTCCAGGCATTTTACATGCTTCTATAAATAAAATATCTCCACCAAACCCAGTCCAAGCTAATCCTACTACAACACCAGGTTTACTAGCTCTTTCTGCAATATCTGAAAAAAATATTTCAGGACCAAGATATTGATGCACAACCTCAGGTGTGACAGTAACTTTTTTCTTAACTTTTGTCGCGATATCTTTAGCAGTTTTTCGACATACATTAGAAACCTGTCTCTCAAGATTTCTAACACCAGCTTCTCTAGTATAAGATTCAATCAATTTAGATAAAGATTCATCCTTAACTTCAATTTCACTTTTTCTTAAACCATGGCTATCTATAGATTTAGGCAACAAATGTTTTTTTGCTATTTGTAATTTTTCATCATGAATATATCCTGTAAACTCTAAAATTTCCATTCTATCTCTTAATGGACCAGGAATTTGGTCTAATCTATTAGCTGTTGTAATAAACATAATATTAGATAAATCAAAATCAACTTCTAAATAATGATCATTAAATGAAAAGTTTTGTTCAGGATCTAGAACTTCTAGTAATGCACTAGAGGGATCACCCCTGAAATCCATTCCTAATTTATCAATCTCATCTAAAATAAATATAGGATTATTTGTTCCTGCTTTTTTCAAACTTGAAATTATTCTTCCAGGTAATGCCCCTATATATGTTCTACGGTGACCTCTTATTTCTGCTTCATCTCTTATTCCTCCTAAAGATATACGAACAAACTCTCTACCCATAGATTTAGCAATTGATTTACCAATTGATGTTTTGCCTGTTCCCGGTGGACCAGAAAAACATAAAATAGGACTCTTGATCTTTTCCCCTTTTTTACTTCTACTTCTTTTTAAATTCCTTACAGCTAAATGTTCAATAACTCTTTCTTTAACTTTTGCTAAACCATAATGGTCTTCATCTAATGTTTTTTCTGCAAAATCCAAATCTTCTATATCTTTAGACTCTTTATTCCAAGGAAGCTCTACTAACCAATCTAAATATGTTCTAGTCACCGTATACTCAGGAGAATGTGTTGGTATTTTTTCCAATCTAGACAATTCTTTATTTGCAACTTTTAATACATCTTCAGGCATTTCTGCTTTTTTAACTTTTTCTTCAATTTCTTTAATTTCTAAGTTAGATTCATCTTCACCTAATTCTTTCTTTATAGCCTTCATTTGCTCTCTAAGATAATATTCTTTTTGTGTTTTTGAAATTTCATCTTGAACGTCAGCTTGAATTCTTTCACCTAATTCAATTCTCTGAATTTCATGATTTATTAAAACTAAAGTCCTCTCTAATCTTTTATAAACATTTAATTCCTCAAGAATTGTTTGTTTTTCTTTAGTCTGTATACTCATTAAAGAGATAGCCTTATCAGCTATTTTATTTGGCTCTTGAACATTACTTAATACATTTGATTGTTCTTCTGATAAATAAGGAGCTACTTCTATCAAATTTGAAAATAATGACTTTACATTACCACATAAGGCTTTAAATTCCAACTCATCATGATCTAATATATCACTACTTATTTCATACTCACATTTATAATAATTTGAATGTTCAATAAAATTAGAAATTTTAACTCTCTTAATACCTTTAACAATGGCAGATTTAGAATTATCAGGCATATCAAACACTTTCATTACCTTGGCAATAACAGCATCCTCATATAAATCATCAGGCTTAGGATTTTCTTTATTTCCATCTTTTTGAGCTACAACAATTATTGTTTTATCATCTATCTCATTTACATCTGATATCAATTGTAATGACTGCTTACGACCAATATAAATTGGAATGATTTGGTTAGGAAATAATACTGTATTTCGCAATGGTAATACTGGATATACTTTATTTAATTCTGCCACTATTCTTTCTCCCGTAAATTTATGTATTATATTAGTCAAAGATTATACCATAGCAAGAAATCATTAACTAATTGTATCACTAATGTAATTTTGTCATAATAATTATTATAAATTGTGACAAAAAATACATTATTATAAAATATTGCTATTTAACCCAAATTCTCTAGCCTGTTTATCTGCATGATAAGAAGAACGTACAAGAGGACCTGACTCTACTACATCAAATCCTATTTCATAGCCATATTGTTCATATTTCTTAAATATATCAGGATGTACAAAACGCTGAACTTTAAGATTATTAGAGGTAGGCTGTAAATATTGGCCCACATTAAAAATACGTACACCTAAATCTAAGACTTCCTTCATAGTCTTAAAAACCTCATCATCTGTTTCACCAAGGCCAACCATCATTCCTGTTTTTGTAGCCATTTGATTATCAACAGCATATTTCAGAACATCTAAAGAACGCTTCCAATTTGATTGTATTCTAACTTGTTTTGATACTCTCTCTACACATTCAATATTATGTGAAAAAATATGTGGCTGTGCAGCAAAAACATTATCTAGAGAGGGTTTATAGCCTCTGAAATCTGGTGTTAAAATTTCAATCGTACAATTTGGAGCTTCTCTTTTAATACTTTGTATCGTTTGATACCAAATCATTGAGCCATAATCATTTTTAAGATCATCTCTATCAACAGATGTAATTACAACATGCCTAAGATTAAGGGTTTTTACAAGGCTAGCAACTCTTTGAGGCTCTTGCTCATCAACCTGCGATGGCTTTCCTGTTTTTACAGAACAAAAGCCACATGCCCTTGTACAAATATCACCCAAGATCATTACAGTAGCTGTCCTATGATTCCAACATTCATAAATATTAGGGCACCTAGCTTCTTCACAAACAGTATTTAAAGAATGCTTACTCATCAAATCTTTCATATCTGCAAAATTATCAGATGTATTGAGCTTAATTTTAAGCCAATCAGGTTTTTTAATTGGAGGTTCTTGAATTTTTATCACTATTGCTTAAGGTAATTGTTCTTTAAATGATTGATGGCGATTTAAAATATTTTGTGTTAATTCAAGTTCTTTATCAGCATCTTTGTATAAATCATAAGCTTTTAATAAAAAATTTAAAGCTTCATCCATATTATTCTGTTGTTCTTTTAAAAGCGAATATTCATAAAATAATTCTGCAGATTCATCTTGAAGCGTTAAAACTGTTTTAAATGCTTCCTCTGCTTCTTTAAACATCCCTAATTCTCTATATGATCGACCTAAAGATAAAAATATAGGGGCCTTTGCTTGTTCTCCCATAAATAGTGGTTTAGAGATTATTTCGTTATATAAATCAACAGCTGATTGATATTGCTCTTGTGATTCTAAATATTCTCCTTTTAAAGACTCAGCTAAGAATATCATAAAAGCAAAAGAACCACTACTTATATTTTCTACTCCTGAATCATAATTTTCTATAAAACTATCCCAATCTTCTACAGCTGCATAATAGGTCAACTCTGCAATTTGAGCCATCGCATCCCATGGTGGCATTGATAACTCTTTTTGCATTTCCAAAAGTATTTCTTTAGCCTTATCAAAATCATCAAGTTCTGCATATGAAGCCATAGTATTAATCTTAAATAATTTACCAAATACAGGTACTCCAATATTAGCAAACTCTATAAACTCTTCAACTACAGGAATAGAGATTCTACATTTACCCATTGAATGATACACTTGTATAATCTCACCATATAATTGGACTATATCCATATAAGCAGAAGATTCATTTTTATATTTTTCTACGATTAAATGCAATTCATCTATATACTTTTCTTTGGACCAATCATTAAGTTTATAATTTATACTAATTAAAGAACTTTCAAATTTAGGTCCAGCAGCACCCATCATTTGTGCTTTTAATAAATAGCTTTGTGCATTTTTATAATCAAGTTGTCTTAAATATTGATCTGCAATAGTCTTATATCCTTCTGGATTTTTTGGATTAAGATTAACATACTGTTTATAATGGAACAAAGCTGTATCATAATCGCCTTGCGCAGCATACAAACCACCTAACTTTAAGCGAAATTCATGTCGTTCAGGTGCAAGATCTAATACTTCTTTAATATATAGAATAGCCTGTTCAATATTTTGCTCAGTTAAAAGCATAAATTCTGCAAGACGTAACTTTGGTCTTATCGAATCCGGATAAAGGTCATTCCACATCATCAAAATATCTCTATCCCTCTTCGTTGATTTTTTTTCATCTAATAGGTCTAAATCCATTCTAACTAAAAATTTATCCTCATCACTTAACTTATTAATATGTTTTAATGCAAGATTAATATATTTTTTAAAACTCTCTTGATCATTATTTTGTACTGCATTTGCATATAATCCAATATAGGCAACTACAAATGCTTCATCATACTTAATAGCCGTTTCATATAAAGATCTTTGGTTACTATGGTTAGCACTCAAACTTCCATAAGTATAATATTTCAATGCATTTATTGAACCTGTAAATGTATCTGCTATTGGAAGATCATCTAAATTTTCTAAATAAGATGGAGGAATTCCCATATCAATTTTTATTTGATTTGTAGCTAAATCAATAAGTGTAAAAAGATTCTCTCCTTGATAAGTATTGGAAGTAACTAATTTTGCATTATCAGTTTTATAAAGATTAATAGTCAGACTATAGGTGTCATTATCTACAGTATAATTTCCCATTATAAAATATTCAGATAAAGTTCTTTTAGCAATAGTTTGTTGTTCTGGAATTGATAAATGATCTGATTCTTTAAAGCCCATTCCCATTTTTATGTAATCAGCTCTTCCTGTCTTTGAATTGCAAAATATATCTTGATACAAATCTTCCAAAATCAATTTTTGGATTCCTGATTCCATCCAATTATACGTTGTATCTGATGATGTGTTTTTAAATAAATGAACATTATATGTTTTTCGAAATTCTGTTTTAATAATTGTCTTAGTAATTTCAACACCATTTTCATCAATTGCTGTAACATCTTTTGTTACAGCACCTAAATCTTTAGGATAAAAAGAAATAAATAAAACAATTGTCGCTATGATAAAATTTGCAGGGACAATAATTTTTTCAATCCTATTCCACCTATCTTTACCTGGCCTACCATGAAAATAGGATAGAAGCAACATACTTGGAAGCATAGATGCTGCAATACCAAGAGATAAATCAACTAAATGAGGAGATAATAAATAACGATCTACAGCCCAATTGACAAATTGAATAATACCCCAACAAATGGCAAAATATAAACCTATAAATTGAGGAACTCTTCGTTCAAATAAATCATTCATGATAGTCTTTTCAATATAGGAATCATCTTCATTTATATTTTCATCTATATCCATTTTTTTTAATGAAACCTCATGAATATGTATTGAATCATCAATACCTTTAATATTTTTTTTACCTATGGATACAATAGAAAAATCTGATTTATTTTTAATTTCCTGAAAAACACTTTCTGATATAACAGTGGAACCAGGAGATGCAAAAGCATGAATACGAGAAGCCATATTAACACCAGATCCAAAAATATCTTCTCCTTCCCTAACAACATCTCCAATATGAATTGCTGCTCGCATAGAATAATCATCATTAGGACCAATATCATTCTGAAGCCTAAGTGTAAAATGCACTGCATCAGTAGCGCTTTGAAACATCATTAAATCACCATCACCAATTTCTTTAATATATTCACCATCAAAATCTTTAAGAATAGATTGTATGCTGTTCCTTTGCCTATATCTTATTTTAAGAGCTTTAGACTCATCTTTATCCATCATAGATGTGAAATCAGTAATATCTGTAAAAACTATTGCACCTAATTCTCTTTTTTGACTCATATTTTTACCTCATTATCTGAAAAATTTTCTAATAAGTCTTTAAGCTTTGCTAAAAATTGCGTACCATAAGCACCATCAATAACCCTGTGATCATATGCAAGTGTTAAATACATCATACTTCTAATAACCACAACATCTCCATATTCAGTTTCCTTAACAACAGGTCTTTTATGTATAGACCCAACACTTAGAATTGCAACATTAGGTTGATTAATAATACCCATGCCAAACAAGCTTCCAAAAATCCCAGGATTAGTAATAGTAAATGTTGAACCTTGTGCTTCTTCTGGCTGTAATTTACTTTCTCTTGCTCTTAATGCTAAATCTGCTGTTGATCGAGTTAATCCTAAAAAGTTAAGTTCTTCAGAACGCTTAATAACAGGAACAATTAAATTATTATCTGGTAGAGCTACAGCAACACCCATATTAATATTTTGATTATGTTTAATATTATCTCCCTGTATACTGCAATTAATTAAAGGAAATTCATGAATAGCTCTAATTGTAGCATCTGTTATAAAAGGAGTATATGTTAAAGGGGTTTGATACTTTGTTTTAAATGTCTCTTTATAATTAGCTCTAAATTCTACAATTTTAGTCATATCAACTTCATTTGAGGAATAAACATGCACAGATGTATCTCTAGATTTTATCATATGCTGTGCAATCATTTTTCGAACATGACCCATTGGCTCAACCTTATCCTCCAAACTATAACTAACAGTATCTGCAGTTACAGGAACTTTAGAAATAGAGGATGTTGTTCTAGAATGAATATAATCTAAAATATCTTTTTTGTTAACACGCCCATTATGCCCTGAACCAGAAATTGAATCTAGCTCACTTAGCTCCAAACCTTCCTTTTGAGCAATAGATTTAACAAGAGGAGAATAAAATTTTCTATTGGATGATTTTTGAATTATTTTTTTTACTTCTTCTTTTACAGGAATTTCTTCTACAGATTCTTGTTTTACATCAATATTAGTCTCTGTACTATCTTTAATTTCTTTAGGCTCAATTTTTTTCCCAGATTCACCAATTCTAGCAATAACTTCTCCAACAGCAACAGTATCATTTTTTTGATATAATATTTCAAGCAGTATACCTGATGCTGGAGCAGGAACTTCTGAATCTACTTTATCTGTTGATATTTCTAAAATAGTTTCATCTCTTGATATAGAATCCCCTACATTCTTTTTCCATTCAAGAATAGTTCCTTCTGTAATTGACTCTCCTAACTTTGGCATAATAACATCAGTTGACATGCATTCTCCTAATATTGTACCACTTCATTAATTGTATCTAATATCCAATCTGTTTGAACTAATATCTGGTCTTCCAAGACAGATGAATATGCAACAGGAACATCTTTTGAAGCAACTCTTTTTACAGGTGCATCTAAATGTTCAAATGCATATTCATTAATTAAAGATGAAATCTCTCCACCAAATCCACCTGTAAGATTATCTTCATGTACTATAATTGCTCTATTTGTTTTAGAAATTGATTTAATAATCAATTCTAAATCTAATGGATAAAGGGTTCTTAAATCTAGTATTTCAATATCAAATCCTGATTGCTTGCTTGCCTCAATACTTTTTTGAACAAGAGCTCCCCAAGTTATAATTGTTAAATCATTTCCTTCTTGAACAATATTGCCCTTTCCAAAATCAAGACAATAATTTTCATCTGGTTCTTTTGACGTTGCATAACCTTGTCTATACAAACCTTTATGTTCAAAAAATAAAACAGGATTATTCATTCTACAAGCAGCTTTAAGTAATCCTTTTGCATCTGCAGCATTTGAAGGGTAAGCTATCATTACTCCTGGTAAATGAGTAAAATAACCATCAATACTTTGACTATGACATAAAGAACCGTGAATATATCCACCAACAGGAACACGTATGACAGCAGGACATTGCCAATTTCCATTTGATCTATAATTCATTGTTGCCAATTCATTCCTTATTTGCATCATACTTGTCCATATATAATCTCCAAATTGAATTTCAACTACAGGTTTATAACCTAAAGTTGCCATTCCTATTGCTGTACCAATAATAGAAGACTCAGCTAAAGGAGAATTAAAAACCCTATCTTTACCATGTTTATCTGTTAAACCTTTTGTAGCTGTAAAAACACCACCTTTTCCACCCGCTACATCCTGACCATATATAAGCATTTTTTTATTATGAGATAGTTCTTCATCTAATGCATGATTAATTGCATCTACAAGCACAATGTCATTATCATTATACTGCGCTTCATGCTCAAACTTAATCTCTTCTTCAAATAAATTCACCATTGGATCAGTTGGGTCTTGTTGTTCTTCTGCCCAAAGAGTATCATTATCTATATCATTAGATATTTTCTGTTCTAATTTATCAAATTCTTCTTGTTTAATAATTTTTGACTGAATACACTCATTTTTAAACTTTTCTATAGGATCATTAAGTTTATCTGTTTCTATATCTTCTTTTGATCTATACTTATTATGATCATCAGATGATGAATGAGGAAGCAGACGTACAACCATAGATTCTATAACTGTTGGACCAAGACCTTTTCTCGCTCTATCAACAGCAAACTTAAATGCTAAAAGCGATTCAAAGTAATCTGTACCATCAACTTTAATTCTATGTAAATTCTCATATCCTGATGAAATTTTATAAACGGAACTACCAGCTGTTTGTTCTTCTACTGGAACAGAAATAGCATAACCATTATTTTCAATATGAAAAATAACAGGAGCTTTTTCTCTACTTGCCCAATTCAAAGCTTCGTGATAATCACCTTGACTTGTTGTTCCTTCACCAGATGACACATAAACAACACCTTGAGCACCATCTCTTTTCAATGCAAAACTAGCACCTGTCGCCTGCAAATACTGAGTTCCTGTTGGACTTGATTGACTTACAATATTTAAACCCTTATGACCAAAATGTTGAGGCATTTGCCTGCCACCTGAATTAGGATCATCTTCCTTTGCCATAAAAGATAATAACATATCTTTAGAGGTCATACCATATGCCAAGCAAAAAGCTTGATTTCTATAATAAGGATAGGCATAATCTATAGATGAATTCATAGAATGAGCTGCTGCTACCTGAGCTGCTTCATGGCCAGAAGCTCCTATATGAAAAAAACCTTTACCTTGTTTTAAAAGAATAAGCTGTTTTTCATCTAGGCGCCTAGACTTAAACATCAATTCAAAGATGCCTAATAAATCTTTTTTTGAATATTTTTTATACCTCTTCAATGTTAAATGTTTTAATAAAATTAATTGTTAAAGATTCAATAATCTTATCTATTGAAATATTATCAGACAGTTTATCAGAGATAGACGTAATACCATACTCTTGTATTCCACATGGAATCATGCTATCATAATATTCCATTTTAGGTTCTAAATTTAAAGCAAATCCATGCATTGCAACCCATCTTGAAAGTCTTACTCCCATAGCACAAATCTTTTCATCATCAACCCAAACACCTGTCATTCCATCTTTACGCTCTGCTGAAATACCATAATCACTTAAAGTCATTATGATAACTTTTTCTAAACTTCTCATATACCAGCTAACACTTTTTTTAAAATGATTTAAATTAATAATAGGGTAACCTACTAATTGACCTGGACCATGATATGTAACCTGTCCTCCACGATCAGTTTCTACGACATCAATATCTTTAGGGTATGAATTAAGTAAAAAATCTTTATTTGCATTTTTCCCAAAAGTATAAACATGATCATGTTCCAAAAATAAAACTGTACTACATATTGTATTATTTTTAACCTCATTATGTATTTGTTGTTGAAGATTCCATATAGGTCTATAACTTCTCTTACCTAAATAAACAAAATTAATCATATTATCTTGTAAATTAACAATCTCACTTCTAATCTCAGATAAAGATAAATTATTATCTGATAAATCTAATATGTTTTCTATAGCAGTGTCTATTATCATATATGAATTGCCTCATCTAATGCAACCCCTGTTGATTCCTGTATAGCTTCTGATAAAGTAGGATGAGGATGTATCGTTTTAAGTATTTCATGATACGTTGTTTCCAATGTTCTGGCTATTGCAATCTCACTAATAAGATTAGATGCATTGTTACCTATAATATGACATCCTAGAAGTTCTCCATATTTTGCGTCATAAATAGTTTTAACAAATCCTTCATGACTACCATCTGCTAAACTCTTACCTAAAGCTCTAAAAGGAAATTTTCCAACTTTAATTTCATAGCCCTTTTCTTTTGCAACTTTTTCAGTTAAGCCAACAGATGCTATTTCAGGCTCACAATAAGTACAAGCAGGAATATTATCATAATAAATTCCCTTGTTCTTAATACCACAAATATGTTCAACTGCTTCAATACCTTCAGCTGAAGCAACATGTGCTAATAAAGGAGGTCCACTAACATCACCAATTGCATAGATATTAGATACATTGCTCTGCATATGCTTATTTGTTAATATAAAATTTCCATCTGTCTTAATATTTAATTTTTCTAATCCTAAATCAAAAATATTTCCAGAAACACCAACAGCCACTAAAACAATATCAGTTTCTATAACATCTTTCCCTAAATGAAGCTTAATAGTTTTCTTATTTTTAATCACTTTATCAACTAATTTATTTGTAATAATATTAATCTTTCTCTTAGAAAAAAGGGTTTGCAACTCAGATGATATTTCTAAGTCTTCATTAGGAAGAATATTTTCCTGAGCCTCTACAAGAGTAACATTACATCCAAATGCATTATACAAATGAGCAAATTCTACTCCAATAGCACCAGCTCCTATAATAGTCATTCTTTTTGGAATATTATCAAGAACCATAGCTTCTTTAGATGAAATAATCTGCTTATGATCTATAGTTAGATTTGGAAGATTCCTTTGCTTTGTTCCTGTTGCAATAACAATATAATCAGATGTAATCATATTAATACTATCATCCGATGACTTAATTGATATACTGTTAGAATCTTTCAAGATTGCAATTCCATAAAAATGATCGATTTTATTTTTTTTCATTAAATATTCTATGCCTTTACTTAGCCTTTTTGCTATATTTCGTGAACGTTTAACAACTTTAGTCCAATCAACTGTAAATGAAGGAATATCAATACCATATTTACTAGCATTCTTAACTAAATCTAATACATATGCATTCTTTAATAATGATTTTGTAGGTATACAACCCCAATTTAAGCAGACACCACCTAAACTCTCTTTCTCAATAATTGCAACTTTTTTACCTAGTTGTGCGGCTCTAATTGCAGCGACATATCCTCCAGGGCCACCGCCAACAACAACAATATCATAATCATAATTCATTAGAATTTTTTCCTAAGCTTAACAATATCTAAAAATTCTTTTCTTGTTTTATCATCATCTCTAAAGATGCCAAGCATTGCAGATGTAGACATATAAGATTGTTTTTTTTCAACTCCTCTCATTTGCATACACATATGCTGAGCTTCAATAATGACAGCAACACCTTTAGGTTCTAATACATCATTCAGCATCCCTGCAACTTCTTGCGTCATTCTTTCTTGAACCTGCAACCTTCTTGAGAACATATCTAAAATTCTGGGAATTTTAGATAAACCTACAATTTTTCCATTTGGGATGTATGCGATATGTGCATGCCCAAAAAATGGTAGTAAATGATGTTCACACATACTATGAAATTCAATATCTTTGACAGCAACCATTTGATCATATTTTTCATTGAAAATAGCATTATTAATTAATTGCTTAATATCTTGTCTATAACCTCTTGATAAATACTCCCAAGCTCTAGATACTCGATCAGGGGTACTCAACAAACCTTCACGTTCAGGGTCTTCACCTATTTGTGTTAATAACTCTTTAGTAATATTTTTTATATTGTCTTTATTATATTTAGTCATTTATTCTCCATCTGGACCATAATATTCAGTATAAATAGTTGGCGTTTCTCTTAATTTTATTTTAAATAATTTTCCATTACCTATTATATGAGGACTTATCTGTTCCCAGATAAAAATCACTAAATTTTCCGTTGAAGGCTGTTTGTTTTCAAACCATTCTACATCTTGTTCAATTTGAGAATGGTCTAAATATTTGATAACATATTTGTCAACAATTTTCTTCAAATCTGATATATTAATTATAAAACCTGAATCATCTAAAGGTTGACCTTTAATTGTTATATCTAAAGTATAATTGTGACCATGAATTTTAATATCATCCTCAAAGATTTTTTTGTTCTTCTGATCAGACCAGTTAGGATTCCAATATTTGTGTGCAGCACAAAACTTAAATTGCTTTGTAATATACGGCATAACAGTTCCTCATTTAAATAGATAAATCTGAATACTTAATTTAAACAAATTATACTATCTTGAACAAATGTCAATTGATATAAAAAAACTTGTTTTTATTATATATTTATATTTATGTTTTAAATATAAACAAAAAAAAAGAAATTTTATGAATAGAAAATTTATATTATTTGCCGTAACAGCTATCATATTATCTTTAATATACTTAAATGTTTCAGATAGTAATCAAAATACATACTCTTTAAGTAAAAGTGATTATATGCATAATAATGAACTATCAAAAAAATTTAAAAGTGGAATTTCTATTCAAGATATAGGAGATCTTGTAATTATAGAACAAAAACCAAATGAAGCCACAGTTATTATTGATAAAGAAGAATTAGATGATATCATTGTCTTCCTAAATAACACAAATTCTTTAGAAGAATAATTTTACCTAAAAGCTACTATACCTTATAACAAAAAACTTTTATTAAAATTCTTTATTTTATAAATTGAGGGTGAATCTCAATATCAAAAAGGATAAAAATGGCTGAATTAATAATTGTATTCAGAGAAGTTTTAGAAGCTGCTCTAATAATTGGTATTTTATATACATACCTTAAAAAATCAAATAATGAATCAAATATCAAGCTACTATGGAACGGTGTATTGCTTGCTATCATTTTAAGTGTTATTTGTTCTTTTCTATTCCAAAAATTTGCAGGAGGATTCACTGGAAATGCTGGTAAAATTTTTGAAGGGATAGTTATGATTATAGCCTCTGCCGTTCTTGCAAGTATGATAATTTGGATGGCAAAAAATAAAAATATTACTCAAGATTTAAAGGATAAGGCAGAAAAATCTTTGAATTCAAAATTCGGTCTAGGAATTTTCAGTTTATCATTTATTGCTGTTTTCAGGGAAGGAGTTGAAACAATTCTTTTTCTCTATGGGATTACAATCAAACAAGGAGGGATATCTATTGGCTCATCTTTATTTGGAGGATTTTTAGCTCTAATAGCAGGATATGCTATTTTTATTCAAGGTAGAAAAATGCCTATAAAAAAGTTCTTTAACATAACTTCTATATTATTAATTTTTGTAGCTTCAGGTATGTTAGCTTATGGGGTACATGAACTTGAATCTGCTAAAGTTATACCTTATTTTTCAGGAAAAGTTGAAAAAATTAAAAAAACAAATGATGATAATAATGATAATGTAGAATTTTACTTACTAAGAGCTACAAGAATTAATGGGTTTAGTAAAGACTTTGATATTGATAAAGGAGAAAAAGCAAAAAAATGGGCATCTAGAATTTGGGATATAAATCCTAACTTATTAGAAACAAATATTAAGTCACAAGAAGAATGTCCTATTGATTATAAATGGATTGAAGCAAAGGGAATCTGCTATTCTTATCCGTTATTACATGATAAAGGTAGAATAGGTCAACTAGTTAAAGGATTTTTTGGATATAATGGTGATCCTAGTTTAATTGAATTTGTTATTTGGCTATTATCAATTCTTGGATTTAGTTACTTATGGAGAAATGCTACAAATAAAAATTAAAGGAATCAAAATGAAAAATACTCTTTATATATTAATACTAATTTTAACTTCAAATTTATTATTAGCTGGACCTGAACTAGTAATAGGAGAAGAAAGAATTGAACCAGGCATAGTTTTCATTTTTGAAGGAGCTGTAAAAGATCATGTAATGCCAATGGGAATACATCTTAGTGAAGATCAAACTCATGTACACATAGAGGCACGTGTAAATTGGGATGAAAAAAATATTCCAGAGGGAACTCCTAAAGGAGGTTTTGTTCCTTATTTACATATTACATCATTAATAACAAATCAAAAAACAGGAATGACTACTTTTGTAGATTTGTTACCACATATAAATCTAATAGATAACTTTCATTATGCTAGAAATATATCGCTACCTGGAAAAGATACAGACTTCTATACTGTTGAGTTTTTTGTAATACCCCCTACCCACATTGACTTAGCTCTTCATAGAGATTGGCTAGATTTTTATGGGAATCAATTAATGGAAGAAAATACCTTTTTATATAAAGATGTTTATTTTGAAGAAATTTGTGGTGCATCAAGAGCTATCATAAAAAAGAAATAGAATCTTAAAAAATTAATATTTTTTTATTAATCTAATTGAGAATATTATTTTTATTAATGTAAGTTAGGTTATGTTTTTTAAACTATAAATAACAAAGGACTATATGTTCATGAATAAACCACTATTATTTATAATCAGTCTTTTTATATCAATTTCATTTCCTAATGATTCAATATTTTCAAATACTAATATTGGAGCATATGGAGAACTTCATTGGAATACTGAAAAACAAAAAATTGATTTTCATAGATTTGTTATATTTTTAGGCTATAACTGGGATAAAAACTGGTCATTTAAATCAGAGGTTCAACTTAAGAATAATGTTGTTGGAGATTCACATGATGGAACAATTGAGCTACAAAAAGGATATGTTAATTATAATAGCGAGCTATGGGGTTTTAAAGGAGGCGTATTAGTTGCACCTGTTGGAATTATAAACCCTTACCATGAACCGCCAACATTTCTCAGTGTTGAGAGACCCTTCTATTCAACAGAAATAATCCCTACCACATGGTTCGGAAATGGATTTTCTTTTTATGGAAACATAGGAAATATTCAATTAGAATTAGCAATGTTAGAAGATCTTAATGGGAAAAATATTCTTGAAGGAGAAACGAAGTCAATTAAATATGGTCAAAACAAAGGTTCAAATGCAACAGCTACAGATATTCTTGGGACAAAAATATTCAGTATTTCATGGATTGGTATAGACGGTCTTAGAATAGCAGGATCTTATGCTCTAAATGATGCCCCTGTTGAAATTGATCCTGCAAGCGGTGAAGCTATTGATATTTTAAGTACAACTTTAATTGAACTAAATACAATGTATTCAAAAAATAACATTCACGCTGTATTCGAATATGGAATGAATGAATTTTCACATCCAAGTTCATCATGGAAAAATTCTGGATACTATCTAGATATTGGCTACAATATAGGAAGCCTTATAGATATGAATTCTGTTTTAATGCCTTGGATAAGAACAAGTTCATATTCTATTGATAGTATTAAAACCAATATTCTATTATATGGATTGACCTACAAACCTATTCCAAGCATATCTTTCAAAGTAGATATGGGTACTAATAAAACAAGTAATACAAAAAGCAATATTCTAAATATAGGCCTAGGATATATGTTCTGAATAAATATATGAAATATATAATATACATCTTCACCATATTACTATCATTTGCTTTTTCATCAAAAATAATTGATGAAACTAACCTTAAAATTAAAAAAGCTATTCCTGACTTTAAAAAAATTGAGCATAAAATGTTTAATCTTAAATCTTCATATAAAGAAACAAAAAAAGTTGTTAATCAAAAGTTTTTCAGAGATGAAGTAAATACTTGGAAGATACAAAAAGATGATAGCACCTACTACTATGCTGTTCTTGATAACGTAATAGGAAAGGCTATGCCTATAACATTTCTCGTAATTTTCAATCAAAAAGGGAAAGTATTTGAAACTTCAATCATTAAATATCGTGAACCTTATGGAGGAGAAGTTAAGAGTAAAAAGTGGCTGAATCAATTCTCACAATACACTGATACTTCAAACTATAAAATAGGAGATGGAATTTACGCAATATCAGGAGCAACACTATCTGTACACTCTGTTTCAAAAGGGGTTCATAAACTGGCATTAATAATTAATCATATTATAAAAAATTTTGATGGAGAATAATTTTTATTTAAACAATTTAAGTGATGATATAAAATATATTTTAGTATCATTTCTAATTACACTAGCAATAGGAATTACAACTGGGATGCTATATCTCTATTATACCACAAATGCAAATACATTAGGAGTTATAGAACATTATAAAGGATCAACAAATTTATCATATGAAGGTGATTTAGATGATTTTTTAGATAAACCTCCTAAAACAAAAAAGTATTTACATGATATGCTAGAAACTACACACACACATGTTATAGCATTCTCTGTTATTTCAATATTAATAGGTTTAATTTTTTATTTTAATTCTATAATAAAAGGGAAACTAAAATTATTCTTAATCATAGAACCATTTATATCGACAATCATTACATTTAGTTCTTTATGGATAATGAGATATTTCAATGATAGTTTTGTATATTTAACTATAGCTTCAGCCATACTTTTATACCCCTGCTGGTATATAATGATATTTATATCGATTTATGAATTATGCTTTAAAAAAGAAATAGATAAAAATAAAAATTTTTAATCCATAAATCTTGTTGCGATAAACCAAGGGAGAAAAATATACAAAAAAACATCTCTAATTAAGTAGTACATAAAAATTGCAATTCCAAACTTCCAACCATATTTAGCCAATAATTCTTTAAACTTTTTAATCATTTTCAGGTCTTAAAAAATTTTGCAACATTAATTCGAATTCTTTTTGATCTAAATCTTGTTGATTCTCAATAAGAAGCCCATGAAATAAACCTCCAATTGCCTTCATAAGCATTCCTGAATTCAAATTTATAAACTCTTCTTTCTTAATACCCTCTTCTATAATACTTTTAAGGATTGCATATAATCTCTCTTGATATGTTTTCCATATTTGTTTTGTTTCATCCTGTATATGATTAGGAGCAGTAAAAAGAAAGCCATATAAATTTTTATCACTTTTAACAATTTCTGCCATTTTTTTTATAATACTCATAAATTTTTTTCTAGGTTTAGTATCAGTAATTATCAAGTGTTCTATTCCTTCCCAAAGTTGTTGCCAACCATCTTCCATAATTGCAATAAAGACTTCATCCTTAGATGCAAAATAATAATATAAGGTTGCTTTTCCAAAACCAGACTCTATAGCAATCTCATCCATTGTAGTTTTTTCTATACCATAGCTTTTAAAAACTTTAAGAGCACCATTAAGAATAGTTTTTTTTCTTATACTTCTTTCTTCTTTTTGACGTTTACTTAACATGTATATATTCTATTAAAATATTTTTCTAAAATTACAAAAGGTCAAACAAGTTTCATATTTTATTTTATAGACTAAATACTTATGTACTCATCTCTTGTTTAATTCTTTTTTTGGATGAAGCCCAAGAACAAATTAAACAATTTTCAAGGTTATGATTACGAGCTGGACAATACTCTCTACCAAAAAATATAATTTGCAAATGACGTTTATTCCATAATTCTTTAGACCAAATTCTTTTAAGATCCTTCTCTGTCATAGTAACATTTTTAGCTTTTGATAAGCCCCATCTTGCAGCAAGTCTATGAATATGAGTATCTATAGGGAAAGCAGGAATCCCGTACCATTGCGACATAACTACACTAGCAGTCTTATGTCCTACACCTGCTAAATTCTCAAGATAATTCCAGTTTGGCTTAACACCACCTCCTTCTATCAACTGTTTGGCCATTTTTTTTAAATTTCTTGCCTTAGTAGGAGCTAATCCTATCTCCTTAATCAAGCTTCTAATTAAACTTTCTTTAAGAGAGAACATTTTTTCAGGGGTATCTGCATAATCAAATAATAAAGGTGTTACCTCATTAACCTTCTTGTCAGTAGTTTGAGCAGAAAGCATTACTGCAACTAATAATGTATATGCACTAAAATGATTTAAAGGAATAGGTGTATCTGGATATAAATCATCTAAAATTTTGCCTATTTTTTTAGACTTTTCAATACGATTCATAAACAATATTATTCATTTGAAACATGTATAACAACCTCTCTAATACTTTTTATAAGCATTTTTTTAGTAAATACTAAATCAAATCCACTTTTCCTTGCCTCTTCCTGCAATTGCTTACTAAATATATTCAAAACTCCAAAAACAGGGATTCCATATTTATTTTTAATACTTTTACATAACTTAAAAGGACTAATATTATATTCATGTAGATCTATAAGTGTAACAACAATAATATTATTTTCTAACTCACATAATATCTCATCTGAATCATCAACAAAAGATAATAAAAAACCATACTTATTACACTCTGTAGCTAGAGATATAGAGAAATCAGGGTCATTTGTAAACGCTATAATTTTAAATTCATATTTCATTTTTAAATTTTAGGCACTAAAGACCAATCAAATTTTGAAGTATCTGGATTTTTTTCTAAAAATTTTAAACTTTTATCAATAGCATCAATAATAATTGAAATATTAATTCCTCTATATTCAGGATAAAACTCTATAAGCTTAGGTTTACATTTATTTAATAATCCTCTTGCTCCATTAATATTAAAATTAGAAATATGAAAATATCCGACGGAAAGTTGGATAAGGCCTTGAATAAAGTTAGCATCTTGTAATCTATAATCGGACCAAAGTTCTTCCCAAAATTCATGCGCATCATAAAAGTTATGCTGCCTAAATGCTTCTAGTCCTTTATTAAATAATTTTATTTTATTTCTCTCTTCTATATTCATTTATAATTTTATAATATTTTTTATCTTTACAAATTTTAACCGCAATAGTATCAGGATCATGGTAAAAAAATAATAACCAATTTTTATCAGAAGCTTCATCTAAAAATATTTTTTTTTCTTTTAAAGTTAAAGCTGCATTTAAATCATAACCCATAATCCAAGGAAGCTTTAAATGTGATTTCAATGGGATTAAATCAGAAACAAAAACTAAAGTACTCCCCTTATCTGAAACTTTAATAAGTTGCTGACCTATAGTATGTCCATCAACTGCATATCCTGAAATACCATTTAATATATCATCATTATCATTAAATAATTCTAACACATTACTTTCATCGAGTAACTTATAATTATCTTTTAAATAACTAGCACTATCTCTTGGGCTAGGATTTAATGCTATATCCCAATTTTTTTTAGACACATAATATTTTGCATTTGGAAATGCAATTTTGGAGCATCTATTTTCATCATAATAAATAGCTCCTCCCGAATGATCAAAATGTAAATGAGTCAATATCACATGTGTTATATCTTTAAAGCTATAGCCATATTTACTTAAAGTATTACTTAATGTATATTCAGAATGATCTATAGCAAATATTTTTTTGAATTTTTTTGAATTTTTTTGGCCAATACCGCTTTCAATCAAAACTACATTTTCACCATCATCAACAAGGAGGCATCTTAGAGATAAATTTATTCTATTAAGCTTATCAGGAGGATTAGTTTTCTCCCAAAGTACTTTTGGAACTGAGCCCATCATAGCTCCTCCATCAAGCTTAAAAAAGCCTGATTCAATCGCAAACACTTTCCATTTTCCTATATTTTCTAATTGCATAAATTTTTATTCAAATAGTTCCAAAACAATTTAATGTCTACATATTGTTTCTCAAATAACAAACATGAACGTATTTGATCTAGTAAAATAATTTGACTTAAACTAATATCTTTTATTTTTAGGTTGTCAAAATACCTATTAATCCACAGTTTACCTTCTATTAACTGTTCTTCTTTTACATTAATATCATCGCTAGAACAATCTTGCATACTAGATATTTCCAGTTTACCTGAAATCAATCTACGTATAGTATCAGACCTTGTTAACTCACTATTATACACTATATAATATAACAGGACATTATCTGTTTTTGAATTAAAACAATTATCCCATTCTAATGCAGAGTTCCGTTCTGAGGGGCAGCAATCAATGTAATCAGCAATCATTAATAAGTCGACACATCGATTCAAGCTTTCAATTCTATACTTTCCATTAAAAAGCCTCTCTAATCTCATAATATGCCAAATATATTTAAAACAATCTTCTGTATATTTTAAGGAAAATTCTAATAAAAACTCAAAAACCTGTGTTCCTTCAGATACTTTAGATAAATAAAAGATACTTTCATAAGATTTTTTTTTATTATTATCCAATAATGCAGATTCTAAGCTGTAAAAGGATATAGCTCCAGGAATATTTTTAAAATTGTTCATTTTATATTCGTTTATTTTAATACCTTTCAAACTATCTGAAAACCAATCTAAAAGGCTAATTTTAACTTGATCTAGATTTATACCAATAATAGACTTAATTGCATCTAAAGCTATTAGAAAATCAGGATTATCTACATTTAGAGACTTTATATAAAAAGTTTCAATTTTATTCTTTAAATCTTCTTTATTCATTTTTTTAATTATATTAATTTATAATTTACAAATCTTATAATATTTTATATTTTAAATTTATCAATGACTCAATTAGGACTTCGTATATATATAATATTAAAACTAAAGAAATTCTTACCGAAGAATGAGATGTTTGTTACATCCTTTATTATAGGCTCTTTTTTCCCTGATATAGATATTATTTTAGTTGCCATATCAAGTTTTTTAACTCCACTTAATCAAAGTATTTTTCTTTTTCATAAAACACTCACACATAGTTTCATAAGCTTAGCAGGAATATATCTTATTTTTTTAATAGCATATGAAATAAAAAAAAACAAACTCATATTATATATAGGAAATGGTTTTTCATGGGGTATAATAACTCATATTATACTTGATTTGATCTTTAGATTTGGGAAAATTGATATACTATGGCCTCTACCAATAGGATTAATCAATGGGCTTCATTACGAAAACTACAGAAATATAGTATTAGGTTTAGATTTATTATTTTTCAGATTACTAGCTTCTGAATTAATAAAAATTATCTTAAATGCTAATATAGAGAATAATAACATTAATTTTATAAAACCGTTAACTTTATGGATGAAGTACCACTCATATCTACTAATGCTATTTATATTGACTGTATATTTCAAACCAGAATACACTTTGATTATATTCGGGATATTATATATCCCATCATATATAATGTCATTATTATCAATATATAAAATTAGAAATTATATAGAAGCAAAGTAATTTTTTACTTAAATGCAGGGATACCTGTTATATCATGTCCTAATATAAGAGTATGCATTTCATCTGTGCCCTCATAAGTATACACACTTTCAATATTCATCATATGACGCATTATAGAGTAATCAGACGTTATTCCATTTGCGCCCAATATACCTCTTGCAAGCTTAGCACATTCTCTTGCAACATTTACATTATTACGTTTAATCATAGATACTTGAGTATGTTTTAAAGTACCATCATCTTTATTTTTACCAACCTGTAATGCTAAAAGCTGACCTTTCGTTATTTCAGTCAACATCCATACTAATTTATCCTGTATCATTTGGAAAGAAGCTATAGGCTTATCAAATTGGATTCTATCTTTTGAATAATTAAGAGCTATATCATATAAATTCATCGCAGCACCTAGAGCACCCCAACCTATTCCATAACGAGCTTGAGTTAAGCATCCAAGAGGACCTTTAAGACCTTTAATATTAGGTAATACATTAGAATCTGGAACAAAAACATTTTCTAGAACTAATTCAGATGTAACAGATGCCCTTAAAGACCATTTGCCATGCATCTCAGGTGCAGAAAAACCTTCAAAATCTTTTTCAACAATAAAACCTAAGACATCTTCATTATCATCCTTAGCCCAAACAATAGCTATATCAGCTATACTCCCATTGGTAATCCACATTTTAGAACCATTTAAAATATAGCCTCCATCAACTTTTTTTGCATTTGTTAACATTCCAGATGGATTAGAACCAAAATTAGGCTCAGTTAAACCAAAACAACCAATCTTTTCTCCTTTTGCAAGTTTTGGTAACCATTTCATTTTTTGATCTTCATTACCATATGCATAAATAGGATACATTACAAGAGAACCCTGGACTGATGCAAAAGATCTTATACCTGAGTCCACTCTTTCAAGCTCTTGACATATTAAGCCATATGCAATATTTGACATTCCACCACATCCATATTTTTCAGGAATATTAACACCAAAAAAACCTAATTCTCCAAATTTAGGAATTAAATGTTCAGGAAACGTTCCTTTTTCATAATGCTCCTCTATAATTGGCATAATTTCTTTTTCTGAAAAATCTCTAGCTGTATTTTGAACCATTAATTCTTCTTCAGAAAAGTGGCTTGTGATACCCATATAATCTAATGCATTCAGTTTCATCTAATTTTTCCTATAAATTTTATTTTATAAGTTAAGCAAATTCTTTATTTAATATTCTATAAGTTTTTTAATGCTTTCCTCTATCTTATTAATAGGGAAATAAATTTCTTTTTCTAAAGATGGAAAAAATGGGATTGGAGTATCTAGAGATCCTAATCTTAATATCGGAGCATCTAAATATTCAAACGCATTTTCTGCAATATAAGCACTAATCTCTCCACTAATAGAACCAGTTATATTATCTTCATTAATAATAAGTAATTTATTTGTCTTTTTTATTGATTGTAAAATGGTATTCTTATCCCATGGAAGAAGAGTCCTTAAGTCTATAACTTCTAATAATTCTTTATAATCAGGATTTTTATTAATAAAATCTTTAATCCATATAATACCCATACCATAACTAACAATAGTTAAGTTATCCCCATGTTGTATAATCTTTGCTTTGCCTAAATCAGTATGAAAATCACCTACAGGAACCTTGTCAGATAAACTACGATAAAGGGCTTTATGTTCAAAAAATAAAACGGGATTCTCATCATCAATTGAGCTAAGCAACAAACCTTTTGCATCTACTGGATTTGAGGGGTAAACTAATTTTAAACCTGGAACATGAAAAAACCATGATTCATTGCTTTGAGAATGGAATGGACCAGCCCCTATACCACCACCAGTTGGTAAACGCAATGTAACATTAACTGGTTGTCTCCATCGATAATAAGTTTTAGCAAGGTTGTTTACAATCTGATTAAAGCCGACACTTACAAAATCTGCAAATTGCATTTCTACAATAGGTTTATATCCTTCTATTGCAAGGCCCATAGCCGTTCCTATAATACCAGATTCTATAATAGGAGTATTACGCACTCTATCTTTTCCAAATTTATCCAAGAAACCTTCTGTAACTTTAAAAACACCTCCATATTCAGCAATATCTTGCCCCATAATTAAAACATTAGAATCACAATCCATTTTACGATATAAGCAATCTTTAATAGCATCAACAAATCTCATATTTAAAGTTTCACTAAATGACTTAATACTTTTTTTATAAGATGATTTTTTATAGACTAAATCCAATTCCCTTTCTTCTGTACTTGCAGGGTCCTTTGAACCAAGAGATTTAGTAATAACAGGTAATATTTTTTTGTTAAACTCATTTTCAATTTTTTCTATGTATTTTTTATCAATAACTTTTTTAGATAATAAATAATTTTCAAATTGTAAAATTGGATCTTTCTTTTTCCATTTATCAATCATTTTTTTAGGGACATATTTAATTCCAGAAGCCTCTTCGTGCCCTCTAACTCTAAAAGTTAAAGCTTCAATAAGAACAGGACCTCTCCCTCTTAAAATATCTTTTTTTGCTTTTCTAATAGTATCATAGACTTCAACAATATTATTTCCATCTATTTGTATGCCTTGAATACCATAGCCAATAGCTTTATCAGATATTTTTTCACACTTATATTGTTCATTAACAGGGGTAGATAAACCATAACCATTATTTTCAACTAAAAATATAATAGGTAAATTCCATACAGATGCAATATTTAGGGCCTCATGAAAATCACCTTCACTCGTTGAACCATCTCCTGTAAAAGATACTACAATACGTTTTTGTTTTCTTAGAGACATCGATAAAGCTAAACCATTAGCGACAGGGAGCATTGCTGCTAAATGAGAAATCATTCCTATTATATTATATTCTAATGTTCCAAAATGAAAAGTTCTATCTCTTCCTTGGGTAAAGCCATCTTGCTTGCCAAACAGCTGACAAAACAAAATATAAAAATCAACATTTCTAGTTGTAAAAACACCAAGGTTACGATGCATTGGCAAAATATAATCTTTATGGCTAAGAGCAAAGGTAGTACCAACAGATATTGCTTCTTGACCAATGCCAGAAAACCACTTAGAAATTTTTCCTTGTCTAAGCAGAATCAACATTCTTTCTTCAATATATCTAGGAAGTTTTAGGTAGTAAAAAAGTTCTTTAAGCTTAGAATTTGACAGCATAATTAAATCAATTTTACAGTATTAACAAGAGAGCCTAATTTATCAATTTCCAATTTAATTTCATCACCATCTTGAAGCCAAATATTTGTATTATTTGTTTGATTAAGTTCCAACAAACAACCTGTTGCACAAGTGCCAGAACCAATAACATCACCAGGATAAATTATAGTACCATTAGATATACGAGATATTATTTGAGCAAATGTCCATGTAATATTTTTAAAATTATCTTGAGATATTAAATCGCCATTTAGATATGCCTTCATATTTAAATCATATCTATCTCCATCACTACCTTTAATCAATTTATCTTCCAATTCATCTTTTGTAATAATATATGGACCTAACGTAGTTAAAAAATCTTTGCCTTTTGCAGGACCCAAGCTTAACTTCATTTCCTCTTTTTGCAATGCACGTGCACTCAAATCATTCATAATAGTATAACCCATAATATAATCATCTGCCTCATCTACCGATATATTTTTACCTTCTTTACCTATAACAGCAGCTATTTCAAGTTCATAATCTAATTTTACAGATTGATCTTTTTCAACTTCAATTTCTCCTGGTCCACTAATAGCATTATGATTACCATAATAGAAAACAGGAAACTTATCATATTCAGGAATCATATCAAGACCTCTACTTTTCCTTCCTGCCTCTACATGCTGTCTAAAAGCATATGCGTCTCTTAATGATGTTGGCTTTGGGATTGGAGAAATAAGAGTAATTTCACTAATACTAATAGTTTCTTTTTCTAATAGTTCTTGATTGTTTTGAATCAAATGCTCAAAATGTAATATACCTAAATCTGTAACATAGTCATTTTTAAATATGCCCCATCCTTTATTACCTGTTCTATTATGTATAAAATAAACTAATTTCAAGAGACTTTTGGAGGCTGATTAGGCTCTTCATAATATCTAATTGTAGGATATGCAAACTCTATTTTTTTCTCTTTTTCAAAGGCATCCAATATTCCTTCCCATATTGCCTGAGAAGAAGCTCTTCTTTTACGAGGATTACATAAATACCTAATCGTTAATTTTATACCAGAATCTTCAACAGAGGTGTATACTTCAGGATCAAAATTAGGCTGATGCATCATAAATAGTTTTGATACTTCTTGGAATTTTTTTGCTGCAGCTTTGCTTACATGTGTAGTATGTTTCATACTTAAATCTTTTAAAATTTTTTTAGCTTTCTTCCAATCACTTTCAAATGTAACAAGCACAGGTAATTCATTCCATATATACTTAAAACCTTTACCATAATTAGCTAAATTATCAGTAAAAACTTTCCCATTTGGGATATGGATTACTCTTCCTGTATTAGATTCTCCATCTATCCATTTACCTATTTCCATTATACTGAACTTAAAAAAATTAATATCAATTACATCACCAGCATTTTCACCAATTTCGATTCTATCTCCAACTGTAAATGGAGACCTCCATAAAATAAACATCCAAGCAGTTATATTAGTAATAGGATCTCTTAATGCTATTGCAATACCTGCAGATAAAAGACCTAAATAAGTTGCAATGGATTCAATACCTTTAAACCAAACTCTTCCAATTGTAATTGTTGCAAGAATAAATACTATATAAGTAGTTGTTTTTTGCCATCTATATCGCAATAAAGAATCATTAATATTTTTAAAAATAATACTAACTATTATTCTTCTAATAATAACAAAAATTATAAGAGCTAAAAAACTAGATATAAATTTCACCTGAATAGATGAATATGTGAAAAATTTATATAACCATTGTAAATTATTTTCCATAATACATTTTATATTTGATTAGGGTTCCATAATGTCTCTTTAACTGATAACTTATTATTCGACCATCTACTAAATACAAACAAGGCATCAGAAAGTCTATTTAAATATTTAATAATATTAACATCAATTTTCTCTTTGTATGATAAGTCTACTATTTTTCTTTCACAATTTCTGCAAACAGTCCTTGCAATATGAAACCAAACATTAATTTTTGAACCTCCAGGAAGCACAAAAGATTTCAATGCTGGTAAACCATTATTAAAATAGTCTATTTCTTTTTCTAAAGCCTCAATATGAGACACTTCTACTTTAGGCATACCTTCCTTAATATCTTCTTCTAAAGTTGCCAACATATTACCAACATTAAACAATTCATTTTGTATTCGATATAATACATTAATTAATCTCTTTAAATCAGAATCTATCTTATTAGAATCTACAATCAAATATTCTTTACAAGCACCTATATAAGAATTCAATTCATCTATTTTTCCATAAGCACATATTCTTAAAACACTTTTTGAAACAGATTGACCTCCAACAAGAGATGTCATTCCTAAATCTCCAGTACGAGTATAAACCTTATTTATAGTAATTTTTGGTTCGTTATATTTATCTTTACTCAATTTATAATTACTTTCTTCTTATTAATATAAATCTTTATGAATAATTTAAGCATATTTTTATTGCTATATAAATAAGAATAAATCCCATAAGTTTACTTATATAGTAATGATAATGATATGCTATTTTATTAACTTTATTTGCAGATAATAAAATAGTTAAGAATATAAACCACCCTCCCGTTACTAGAGTCATCCAAAGGGCATAAAAAAACAATACATATTTAGGGGTTGATAAATCTATAAAAGAATAAAGAGAAATAAAAAATAAACTGGCTTTAACATTAAGTAAATTAGTAATAAAACCTTGCCTATATGCAGCAAAAGAACTAATAGATGAATTTAGTTTTTCTTTAACATCAATACTATTATCAGTATCAATAATATTCATGAAAAAAATAGAATTAAAACCTAAATAAAATAAATATAAAGAACATAAAATTCTTAAAACATCATGTAAAAAGGTATCAGTCAGTACATAAGATAAACCTAAAACGCAGTAAAGACTATGAACCAAAATTCCTGTTGCTACACCTAGAGAAGTCAGTATGGTTTTTTGTTTTCCATATACAAAAGATTGTCTTAGAATTAAAAAGAAATCTGGTCCAGGGCTTACAACTGCAAAAAAATGAGCCATTGCGATGATTAAAAATTGATCTAAATATTCAAAATAAGGCATTATTAAAATTCTTATTTAAAGGAAATGATATAAGTTGTACCGAGGGCCGGAGTCGAACCGGCACGGACAAATATGTCCGAGGGATTTTAAGTCCCTTGTGTCTACCAATTTCACCACCTCGGC